>Ga0209624_10000033_pt1 | contig 129992 bp, 111 predicted proteins | sample JacPinW_OM2H0_O1_FD_188565 | JGI IMG/M metagenome (GOLD analysis project Ga0209624, IMG submission 188565) | Forest soil microbial communities from Algoma, Ontario, Canada - Jack Pine, Ontario site 1_JW_OM2H0_O1 (SPAdes) (version 2) | ecosystem: Environmental > Terrestrial > Soil > Boreal... | reverse complement strand
TGCACGCCGAGCAGCTCAGCAACCAGGGCGGCACGCTCATGGCCACGCGTCACGGCGCGCTGTCGTGCGACCACCTCGAGTACGCCGGCGAAGCCGAAGCCGCGGCACTCGCCGCCGCCGGCAGCGCCGCAGTGCTGCTGCCGGTCGCCTTCTACTGCCTGGCCGGCCGGCAGCTGCCGCCGGTGGCGGCGCTGCGCGCGGCGGGCGCCGCGATGGCGGTGGCGAGCGACTGCAACCCCGGCTCCGCCCCCAGCGCCTCGCTGCTCGCGGCCATGAGCATGGCGACCCGCCTGTTCGGCCTCACCAGCGACGAGGTGCTGCACGGGGTGACGCGGCACGCCGCCCAGGCGCTCGGGCTCGGCGGCACGCGCGGCACGCTCGCCCCCGGACAGGCGGCCGACTTCGTGGTGTGGAACGTCGCCTCACCGGCCGAGCTAGGCTACTGGATTGGTTTCAACCCGCGGCGCACCGTGGTGCGCGGCGCGGAGGTGCTGCGATGGCCGAACCAGACTCCCTGAAACTGGGCTCACGACCGCTGCGCCTCGCGGAGCTGCGGCGCGTCTATGCCGGACCGATCACGGTCAGTATCGAGCCGTCGGCGCTCGCCGCGGTGCGCGAGGCACACGCGACCACCCTGCGCATCGCCGCCGCGGACGCGCCCGCCTACGGCATCAACACCGGCTTCGGGCTGCTCGCACAGACGCGCATCGCGCCCGCGCAGCGCGCACTGCTGCAGCGGAACATCATCCTCTCGCACAGCAGCGGCGTCGGCCCGCCGCTCGACGATGCCGTGGTGCGCCTCACCCTGGTGCTGAAGCTCGCGAGCCTGCTGCAGGGCTTCTCCGGGGCGAGCCTCGAGCTGACCCGCTTCCTCGAGCGCCTCATCAACGCCGGCCTCATGCCGTGCGTGCCGGCACAGGGCTCGGTGGGGGCCTCGGGCGATCTCGCCCCGCTCGCGCACCTGTCGCTAGTGCTGCTCGGACTGGGCGACATCCGCCGGCACGGCGAGGTGGTGCCCGCCGGCGAGGCGCTGGCGCAGGAGGGGCTCGCGCCGCTCACGCTCGGACCGAAGGAGGGCCTGGCGATGCTGAACGGCACCCAGGTATCGACCGCGCTCGCGCTCGCCGGGCTGTTCGAGCTCGAGAGCGTCTATGCCGGCGCGGTGGTGAGCGGCGCGCTGTCGCTCGATGCGCTGCAGGGGAGCGACGCGCCGTTCGACCCGCGCATCCACCACCTGCGCGGACACGAAGGGCAGGCGCGGGTCGCGCAGGTCTACCGCGAGCTGCTCGCGGGCAGTCAGATCCGCGAATCGCACCGCGACTGCAGCCGCGTGCAGGATCCGTACTCGCTGCGCTGCCAGCCGCAGGTGATGGGCGCCTGCCTCGACCTGATGACGCAGCAGGCGGCCACGCTCACCACCGAAGCCAACGCCGTCACCGACAACCCGCTGGTATTCCCCGACACCGGCGAGGTGATCTCGGGCGGCAACTTCCACGCCGAGCCGGTCGCCTTCGCCGCCGACATCCTGGCGCTCGCCTGCGCGGAGATCGGCTCGATCACCGAGCGGCGCATCGCGCTGCTGGTCGACCCGAAGATGAGCGGCCTGCCGGCCTTTCTCGCCCCGGACAGCGGCGTCAACTCCGGCTTCATGATGGCGCAGGTCACCGCCGCGGCGCTGGTCGCGGAGAACCGCATGCTGTGCCACCCGGCGAGTGTCGACAGCATTCCAACTTCCGCCAACCAGGAGGATCACGTCAGCATGGCGACGCACGGCGCGCGGCGCTTGCTCGGCATGACCGCCAACGCCGCCAACATCGTCGCCATCGAGTTCCTCGCCGCCTGCCAGGGCATCGACCTGCGCGCACCGCTCAAGACTTCCCCGCCCCTGGCCGCGGCGCACAGCGCGCTGCGCTTAGCTGTGCCGTTCGCCGCCAGCGACCGGCTGCTGGCGCTGGACATCGCACAGGCGGCGCTCACCGTGCGCCGCACCGAAGTGCTGTCGCTCGCGAGCGCGCTGTTGCCGAGCTACCGCTGAGCGGCGCCGGCAGATGGGTGCTCAGGCCGGCGCGTATTCCGCGGCCTTGGGCTTGTCGGGAGCTTCCTCGGAGTTCTGTTCGCGCTTGATGCGCTCATAGATCTCTTCGCGATGCACCGCGACGTGCTTGGGCGCATTGATGCCGACGCGGACCTGATTTCCCTTGACCCCCAGAACCGTGATGGTCACGTCGTCACCGATCATGACGGTCTCTCCGACCCGTCGAGTGAGAATGAGCATCTTTCCATTTCCTCTGCCGTTATAGTTTTAGGTCCGCCAGGGCGACACTGCGGTTCGCTCCCTGCGTATCCATTTTTCACTGGCGAGAGTACGCGCAAAACGCGGTAAAGAAAAACCCCGGCTTTGCAAGCCCCGGGGCTGGCTTGAATGTTCCCGCCATCCCCTGACGCTACGGCCCGCGCGACCCTACCCCCAACAAGCCCGGCAGCGGCGCGGCGCCCTTAGGCCTCCCCCCCGGGCGCCTGAAAGCCGCGCGCGCGGTAGGTAAGCACCAGGGTGTCCCGCACCCCCGGCCCGTCGGGTTGAATGGGCGTCGTCTCGTGAATCACGCGGGCATCGTCCATCAGCAGCATCGACCAGGGCTCTTGCATGGTGAAGCGCACACCGGCGCTGCCGTGCGCCGCAAACACCCGTGTCTCGCCGCCGCGCACCGCGTGGCGTCGCACCAACACCACGGCGACGAAGTCCACACCGTCGCGGTGAGCGCCCTCGGGCGTCGGGCGGCCGATGCCCTCAGCGGTGTCGATGCGGAACTGGTGCGCCTCGATGTACCAGCGGCTGACCGGCTGCAGTGTCGCAAACAGCTCGCCGAGCGAGCCGAGCAGCCCGCGCCAGGCGGGCGAGCCACTCACGCCCGCCACGATCGGCTCGAACCAACGCTCGAGACCGCCGTGCAGGGCGTTGTAGGTGGTCGGTTGCCAGTGCGGCCGCCTCGCCACCGCGGTGAGCTCGCCCGCGGCTGGGGTATAGATGAAGCATTCGTGGCGGCGCGAGCGGTAGTGCCCGCCGTCACGCAGGTACGCATCGCGCGGCAGCTCGTCCCAGCTGCCGCGCAACGCCGCGAGCCCGTCGAGGTCGAGCTGCAGCGCCGCGCGGGCGGCGGCAGGGGTCAGCAGCACGTACCCTTGCGAGCGAAGCGCTGCCGTGGCTGCGGCACGGCCGGCGCTCAGGTCAGCTTGTGCCATATCAATACCGCGCAAGGGGTACGCGCCTGCCTGCCGCCGTGGCATGGCGCAGACGGCCGTGCGCGTGCCACGCTTAGCGCCGCCGCAGACGGAGTGAGTCTCATGATCGACCTCTATTATTGGACCACCCCCAACGGACACAAGATCACCATGTTCCTCGAGGAGACCGGACTTGCGTACCGCATCGTGCCGGTCGATATCGGCAGCGGCGCGCAGTTTGAGCCCGGCTTCCTCGCGATCTCTCCCAACAACCGTATCCCCGCGATCGTGGACCACGACCCGGCCGACGGCGCTGCGCCACTGTCGGTGTTCGAGTCCGGAGCGATCCTGCTGTATCTGGCGGAAAAGAGCGGGCAGCTGCTGCCGCAGGAGCTGCGCGGCCGCGTCGAGGTCCTGCAGTGGCTCTTCTGGCAGATGGCGGGACTTGGGCCTATGGCCGGACAGAATCATCACTTCTGCCGCTATGCGCCGGAAAAGATCCCGTATGCCATCGAGCGCTACGTGAGAGAGACCCGGCGTCTCTACGGGGTGCTCGACCGGCGCCTGGCCGATCGGCCCTTCATCGGCGGGCAATACTCGATTGCCGACATCGCCGCCTATCCCTGGATCGTCCCGCACGAGGCCCAGGGTCAGAAGCTCGAGGACTTCCCGCATCTGCAGCGCTGGTTCGAGACCATCCGCGAGCGGCCGGCGACCGTGCGCGCCTACGAGAAGGCGAAGTCAGTCAACACGCGGACCGAGTTCACCGAGGAGGCCCGGCGGGTGCTGTTCGGACACCCCGGGCGCTGAGGGCGACACGCATGCCGCGGTCGCTGACGCGCCTCGCCCTGATCGCCGCAGTCAGCGCCTGCACCAGCGCCTGCCACGGCGCATCCCCGGCGGCCGACGCCGCACGCGAGCTCTCCGTCGCCGGTGCCACCGTGCACCTCACCTACGAGCCGGACGCCTTCAGCGCCGGCGCCGGCCCGATCCTCGAGTGGGTGCAGCGCTCGGCGGACATCGTGGCGCGCTATTACGGGCGCTTCCCGACGGTGGCGCTGACGCTGCGCATCGTGGCCGAGTCCGGCGAGGGCGTGCACGGCGGCAGGACCTTCGCCAATCCCGACGCTGTCATCCGGCTGCGCGCCGGGCGCGAGGTCACCGCAGTACAGCTGCGCGCCGACTGGGTGCTGGTACACGAGATGACGCACCTCGCGCTGCCCGATACCGGCGAGACGCACGCCTGGCTGTCGGAAGGCATCGCCACCTACGTGGAGGGCGTGGCGCGCGTGCAGGCGGGCAACCGCAGCGAGGCCGACGTGTGGGCCGAGGAACTGCGCTCGATGCCGCACGGCCTGCCCGACGAGGGCGATCGCGGCCTCGACGGCACGCACAGCTGGGGCCGCACTTACTGGGGCGGGGCGATGTTCTGCCTGCTCGCGGATGTGGATATCCGCCGGCGCACGCAGCTGCGCTTCGGGCTGCAGGACGCGCTGCGCGCGGTGCTGCGCGCGAGCGGCGGGCTCGCGGCCGACTGGCCGATCGAGCGCGTGCTGCGCACCGGCGATCAGGCGGTCGGCACCCGCACGCTCGAGGATCTGTACGCGCAGCTGCGCGACACGCCCGTGGCGCCCGATCTGATGGCGCTGTGGCGCCAGCTCGGCATCTCGCCCGACGGCGACAGCGTGCGCCTCACGGACGATGCACCGCTCGCGCCCGTGCGCCACGCCATCATGCACGCCGCGCAGGGGGCGAGCGCCGCGGCGGCCGCTCACTCGGCCGGCGAGTAGCGGCCGGTCAGCAGCGCGGTCACGGCCAGCACCACACAGATCAGCACAAACTCGAGGGCGAGCGTGCGGCGCAGCGGCTCGCGCGCCTGGCTACGCGCCAGCGCCGGTGCGAGCCGCAGGCGGTTGACGGCCGCCAGCCCCATGAGCAGTGCGAACAGTGCGACCTTCGTCAGCAGCATCAGCCCGTACGGGCGGCGCAGCGCCGCCGCATCCGGCAGCAACAGCAGCGCCATGCCGATTCCCGCCACAGCGATCGGCGGCACCAGCCACACGGCGAGCGCAGAGAAGCGTGCAACGGCGGCGGCAGCTTGCGCGGCCGGCTCGAGGCGCAACACCTGGCGCAGCGGCGCGAGCGAGCCGAACCAGAAGGTGACGATGGCAATATGCGTGAGCAGCAGGGGCGCGAGCAGTGCCCGCCACGCGTTCACGGCGGTGTGCCCGGTAAGCGCAAAGGAAGCAATGATCGCCGCGGCACCGATGAGTGCCAGCCTGCGCCGCGCCGGCCCGCCCGCCGGCGGTGCGAGCGCGATGCAGAGCGTGCCGCCGAGGCGCGTGAGCAGCGCCGCGCCCGCGGGCGATATGAGGACGAGGCGCAGCGCGGCCGCATCGGCGAGCGCGGACCAGTCCCCTGCCAGGTACACCGGCTCGAATAACAGCTGGGCGAAGAGCACAGCGAGTGCGGCCCCGGCGCAGCGCGCGCCGGCCGTCGCGACCGCCGCTCGCGCGCTCGAGAGATAACGGCCGAACACGACACTGAAGAGCGCGCTGCCGGCGGCCTGCAGCGCCAGCACCAGGCCCGCGGCACGCAGCACGAGCCACGCGCCATCGATCATCACTGCAGCGTGAAATGAATCTGACCCGGCACCACGTGGCCATCGGCACCGACGGCTCGCCAGCTCACCACGTACTGCCCGGGCGAAAGCGCCGGCAGCGGCACGACGATCTGCGCCGCGGGATCACCGCCGGGGAGCGGCAGCTTGCGCGGTGGCTCAGAGGCTTTACCGATCGTCAGGGCGGTAAGACGCGCGGCCTCGGAGAAGTGCAGGACGAGCTGCCTCGGGGCGGCGCTGAGCACGCTCTGGTCCGCGGGACTGGCCGCCTGCAGATGCGCATGCGCCTGTACCGCGCTCACACCCGCGAGCAGCAGCCAGGCACCGAGGACAGGAACGCACCGCATCAGTGTCAACAAAGCTTAATGGTAAATCGCGGGCTGCGACGTGCGCCACAGCGCGACAATTCTACACACTTGTCGGCATTTGCCGCGTTGCGGTGCCGGCGCAGTCGTAGCATGATCGTGCTCCGCACCGCACAGGGATTGGCATGAATTACCGTCTGCCCGCGCTCATCGGTCCGCTCGGCGCGCTCGGGTGCCTGCTCGCCGCATGCTCGGCGGATACGCAGGTGTCGCTGACCGGCAACACCCCGGCCCAGTACTCGCACGTGTGGGTGACCACGCAGGAGCTGTGGTTCAACAGCAGCTCGACGGCCGGTCCCGCTGATGGCGGCTGGGTCAAATTCACACTCTCGACCCCAACCACCATCGACCTGGTCGGGGCCAACAACGGCAACCTGAGCAACATCACCGACGACCTGCGCATCGTGCCGGCAACCTATTCGCAGCTGCGCGTCGTCCCGGTCGATGCGTCCACGCCGCTCACCAGCTCCGCGCAGACCGCGGGCGCGCTGTACAACAGCGAGGCCGATTTCGTCGACAGTACGGGCCTCACGCACCAGCTGCCCCTCGAGCTGCTCAATCCCGACCAGGGGTTCGGCATCGCCACCTCACTCAAGGTGCCGGTGGGCAACGTGGGCGCGGCGCTCTCGAGCACCGGCGGCAGTGCCGCAACCGACACCGGTACCACCGACACCGGTACCCCGATCGGCACCCCCACCGGGACGACGACCGGCACCACCACCGGTACCACGACGGGCGTTGGATCGACGGCCTCGAGCCAGCCTCCCAACGAGTTCGCCGTGTTCCTCGATGGCACGACCGACCTGGTGCCCTTCAGCACATCGACCTACAGCGGCGGTACCGGGATCATGCTGAGCCAGCACGCCTCGGCCTATGACCTGTCGCGCTCCGCCGGCATCTCCGGGCAGCTCACGCTGACCAACATCACCACGAGCAGCAGCGGCCTGCCGGCGATCCAGGTGAGCGCACAGGTACTGAGCGCCGACGGCACGCGCCATGTGGTCGTGACCTCGGCCCCGGTGCAGGCCGACGGCACCTTCATGCTCTATCCGCTCCCGGCCAACTCCAACAACGTGACCTACTACGACGTGGTGATCCACGGTCCGGGCATCGCCACCATCATCATCGAGTCGGTACAGGTGGAGCTGCCCAGCAGCAGCAGTACGCTGTCGTCTGACACGACGAGCACGACAGGCACCACGACCGCCACCACCACCGGCACCACGACACTCGGCACCACCACCACCGGGACGACCACGGTCGGCACCACCACGCCCACGACCAGCACCGCGAGCACCACCGGCACCGCGGCCAGCATCAACTCAGTGGCGCTGGGGACGCTCACCCCGCGTGCGGCAACCTCCTACACGGCGAACCTCGCCACGACCCCGGCGGCCGCGCTGCCGGCGGGCTCTCTGGTCGGCTTCTACCAGACGCTGCAGGGCTCGGGCGAGGTGCCCTACCTCATCGAGGCAAGTCCCGTCGATCCGTTCAACGAGGTGCTGCAAGCTCCCCAGGCGCTCTCGACCGGCACGGTCGACTCGGGCACCTGGTCGTCGGCGACGAGCGGCGGAACGATCACGGTGGTGAGCGCGCCACCCGTGGGGGGTGCGGGAACTTATATCGTCGCTGCCTCAGCGCCGGGCTACGCCAACGGGGCTCTCACGCCCAAGGTGACTGCGCCGACGACAACGCCGCCGAGTGGCACCACTGCACCCCCCGTCACCGTGGCCCTCAGCACACTGCCGCTCGCCGCGGGCACGCCCGCCGGCACGCTGCATGCCAGCCTCACACTCACCACCCCCGGTAAGTACAACGCGGGGCAGCTGCTCGTGAGCCAGAACGGTACGCTGGTGGCGACCGTGCCGCTGCCCGCGGGCTTCGGCTCCGGGACGGCCAGCGTGGCCGTCAGTGGATTGCCGGCCGAGATCCCCAGCGCGCTGTACCTGGTATCGGTGCGCGTCTGGAACACCAGCGACCCGACCGGGTCGCTGCAGCGGCAGTGGTCCGATGATGCCGTCGACCTGCGCAGCGCCACGAGCGGCTCGATCACCTTCGCCGTCGACTGATTCCGCCGCCGTTACCCGGTACACTAGCCCGCTTTGCGCGGGCTGCGGGAACGTATTGCCGCACGGCCGCCTCTAAGCCACGGCGCACCAGCGGCAGATCCCTTACGGGATCCACAGCAAGACAAGAAGGGGATCACTTGATGACCGATGATCGCTCACGCACGACCGTCCTTGCGCGGGCGTCACACATCCTGCTCATCGCAATGGCCCTGCTCGCGGCGGGTTGCCATGGCAACGACAACACCTACCCTGGCACCCCCGTGCTCACCATGGGCTCCATGATGAGCAGTCCCGACCCGGACTTCACCGCGTATATCATTGCGATCGACGGTATCACGCTCACCGACAACCTCGGCAACGTCGTGGCGCCGCTCTCGACGCCCGAGACCGTCGATCTGGCCAAGCTCACCGATCTGTCGGAGCTGGTGGAGGCACCGGCGGTTCCGCAGGGAACCTACCTGTCCGTTTCGATCACCCTCGACTACACCGCCGCCAGCATCTGGCTCAAAGTCAACGGGCAGGAGGCGGTGCAGGCCATTGCCGTGGACTACACCGGCGTCCCCCTGTCGGCGCTCACGATGACCATCACGTTCGACCCGAAGAATCCCCTGGTGATCACGATAGGCCAGTCGACTCGCTGGAACATCGACCTCGACCTCGCAGCATCCAACTCCATCATCAGCGCTTCGGGGGGCACGATCCAGGTGCAGCCGTTCGTAGTGGCATCGCCGGCGCCGCTCGACGCGACGGTGATGCGCGCGCGTGGCCTGTATGTCACCACGCAGACCGTGCCGAGCGGCTTCATCATGAACACGCGCCCGTTCTACGATCTGGTCTCGGCGCTGGGGGCACTGACGGTCAACACCACTGCGCAGACGTACTTCAACATCAATGGAGTCACGTATACCGGTGCTGCCGGAGTCGCCGCCATTGGGGGGCTGCTGGAGAGCACATCGGTCGTCGCCTATGGCACCCTTGACAGTCTCGTCGGCATCACACCGTCCTTCAACGCGACCTCCGTATACGCCGGCTCCAGCCAGGAAGGTGACCTCGCGGAGTACCTCACCGGCACGGTTAGCGCCCGCAGCGGTGACGTGCTGACCCTGCGTGGTGTGACTTATCTGGACCCGGTCGGTAACTTCGACTATTTCGCCAGCATGCCGGTCGGGATCGGCACCTCGACGATCGTCAGCGAGGACGGCGTTGCCGCTCCTAACCTTTCGATAAACTCCATCTCCGTAGGGCAACAGATCAACGTTTCCGGGCAGGCCGGCCTCGACGCCACCACCGGGATTCCGCTCAATCTCGATGCCACCCTCGGTCAGGTGCGGCTGGCGCAGACGCAGCTGTGGGGCACGCTCGAGTCGGCGAGCCCGGGCAGCGCCACCCTTGACATGCTGACGCTCGACAACTGGAACCAAAACGGGCTGGATTTCACCGGCACCGCCACCGGTGGTGGCGCGGTGAGCCCCTTTGCTTACGGCGTGAACACCGGCACCCTCGATGAGAGCGGCCTCGCCGCCGGGACGGTGCTGCAGATGCAGGGGCTGGTCGCCCCGTTCGGCACGGCACCCCCGGCCTTCACGGCCACCGCGGTCACCCAGGGCAGCGCCACGGAACAGGTGCTCATCTGCGAGTGGACCAGCGGTGGCAGCACTACCCCGTTCTCGAGCGTGAGCGATGCGGGACTGGTGGTCGACCTGAGCAACACTCATCTCGACAACGTCCGCTACATCCGCACCGGACCGGCCACACTCGACCTGAAGACGCTGCCGGCGAGTCCGCTGATCACCACGGTCGGTGCGCCGGCGAGCCAGCTGCAGCTGGCGATCGGCAGCTACACGGCGACCGACGGCGTGTTGGTGTATAACAACACCGCGGAGTTCATCAGCAAGGTGCTCGCCACGTTTCCTGCGGGCAACACCACCAACAACATCTTTCGCCTGACGGCCTACGGCCAATACAACAGCACCACCAACACGTTCGTCGCCACACGCATCCACGTAGCGCTGCAGAACACCAGCACCACGTAGGGTGGCGCGCGACCCGCGACGCGAGGTCTCGCATGCCCTGGAAACGCCGCTCGTTCACCAGCCGCAAGGTGGCGCGGGCACTGAACATCGCCGACCTGCGCGACATCGCACGCCGGCAGATCCCGGGGTTCGCGTTCGAGTACGTGGAGAGCGGCGCGGAGGATGAGGCTACGATTCGCGGCAACCGCGCGGCGCTCGAGCGATTGCAGCTCGTGCCGCAGACGCTGGTGAACACCGCCGCCCGCCACCAGGGCACCCGCATCCTCGGCCGCGACGCCGCCGCGTCGCTGGTGATCGCGCCCACCGGGCTGAACGGCCTGCTGCATCCGGACGGGGACGTGACGCTGGCGCGTGCCGCGGCGCGCAGCGGCATCCCCTATACCCTGAGCACGGTGTCCACCACGCGCCTGGAGGAAGTGGCGAGCCGCGCCGGCGGACGACTGTGGATGCAGCTGTACGTGGTGAAGGATCGCACCGTCGGCCGCGACATCATGCAGCGCGCGGCCGCCGCGGGCTACGAGGCGCTGGTCTTCACCACCGACGCCAACGTGTTCGGCAACCGCGAATGGGACCAGCGCGGCTACCGTGTCCCGGGACGGCCCACCCTATACGCCAGCCTCGACACGCTGCGGCACCCACTGTGGATGTGGCGCGTGCTGCTGCGCCATGGCATGCCGCGCTTTCGCAATCTCGAGGGCTCCCTGCCCGCGGGGCTCACCCCCATGGGGGCGAGCACGGTCATCCCGCGGCTGTTCGATGCCACCATCTGCTGGGAGGACATCGGCTGGATCCGCGAGCACTGGCGCGGCAAGCTCCTCATCAAGGGCGTGCTGACAGTCGCCGACGCGCAGCGCGCGGCCGCGCTCGGTCTGGATGGCATCGTGGTCAGCAACCACGGCGGCCGTCAGCTCGATTACTGCGTCGCACCCATCGACGTGCTGCCCGGGATCGTCGCGGCCGTCGGCGATCGTCTGGCGGTGCTGGTCGACAGCGGCTTCCGCCGCGGCACCGACGTCGTCAAGGCGCTCGCGCTCGGCGCCCAGGCGGTGATGCTGGGGCGCGCCACACTGTACGGATTGATCGCGGGCGGGGAGCCCGGGGTGGACCGGGCGCTCACGATTCTCACCAGCGAGATCGACCGCGTGCTCGGATTGCTCGGCTGCCGCAGCATCGCGGACCTGACGCCCGCCCACGTGCGGCGCGGCTGACGCCGCACTGAGCGTGAGCGCTCTAGCGCTGCGGCGACTGCAGCAATTCCTCCAGGTACTGCTTCCACAATGCCGCGTAGGTGTGCGACTGGTGGCCGTGCGTGCGGTCGCTGAACGGAATCACGACCGCGCGGCCGCGCGGGACACGGCCGATCTCACGCTCGAGGATGCCGAGCTCGGGCGGGTTGATCAGGTCGTCGGCGCTGTTCACCGCCAGCAGCGGCGCGGTGATCTTCGCAAGCTCCGGCCCGGGATCGTAGTCGTAGGAAGCGGCGACGGTATAGAGCAGGTCGTTGGCGTCATCGCTCTTCGAGTACTCGCTGACGTAGGCATCGATCACCTCGTCCGCCCTGGCGAGTGTCGGGGCCTCCTGCTGCCGCAGCACAGGATTCTGGCTCATGAGCCACAGCATCGCGAGCGCGGTGCGCAGCGCCGGCGGTTGGGTGGCGTAGTCTCCACCCTTCCAGTCCGGGTCGTTGCGGATCGCATCGATGATCGTGCGGCGCCACACGCGGTTGCGCCCGGACACCTGCGTCGGCAGGCTCGCGAGCGGCATGAGCGCATCCATGAAATCCGGGTGTACCTCACCCCACACCCAGGTCTGCATGCCTCCCATGGAGGTGCCCATGACGAGCCGCGCATGATTGACCTTGAGTCCCTGTGTCAGCAGCAGGTAGTCCGCCTGCACCATGTCACGGTAGCCGTAGTGCGGAAAGCGCGCGTGGAGCCCGTCGCTAGGCTTACTGGACTTACCGTGCCCGATGCCGTCGGGAAGGATGAGGAAATAGCGCGTGGCATCGAGCGGCTGGCCTGCACCGAAGAGCTCACCGGCGAATATCGGCCGGATGAAGCTGCCGCCACTGCCGCCGGTGCCGTGCATGATGAGAACCGCGTTGCGCACCACGCCGTGCGAGTCGGCGCGTGGCTTGCCGAGCGTGCGGTAGTGGATGCGCAGCTCCGGCAGCGTCTCCCCGGAGGTGAAGTGGAAATCGCGGATGACGAAGTCCGCCTCGAGCGGCGGCGGATAGCCGCTCTCCTGCGCGCGCAGCGCGGCGGGCAACATCGCAGCCAGCAGCACCGCCAGGCAGATCGTGAGCGTGCCGGCGGCGGGCACGCCCGCCGCTCGTCTGCGCGCTGCGCTCACACGCCGAGCCCTTTCAGCCACTCGTCGAACACCCGCTCGAGCACTGCCAGCGGCATGGGCGCGGCGGTGAGGCCGACGTCGTGGAAATCGCGGATATCGAACTTCGCGCCCAGACGCCGCTGCGCGTCGGCGCGCAGCTTCAGCCAGCGGGTCTGTCCGACCTTGTAGCTGGTCGCCTGCCCCGGCCAGGCGCAATAGCGCTCGACCTCGGTGGTCATGGCGCTGCGGTTATCCCCGGTCGTCTGCACCATGTAATCGATCGCCTGCTCGCGGCTCCAGCCATTGGCATGCAGCCCGGTGTCGACCACGCAGCGCGCCGCACGGAACAGCATGGACTGCAACAACCCGAAGCGGCCGAGCGGATCGGAGTCGTAGCGCCCCATCTCGTCGGAGAGCTGCTCGGCGTACAGCGCCCACCCTTCGGTGTTAGCCGAAAAGCCGCCGCCTGCCTTGCGGATCAGCGGCAGGGAGGGCAGCTCCAGCACCTGCGCGAGCTGGAAGTGATGGCCGGGCTCGGACTCGTGGTAGACGAGCGTCGGCAGTTTCCAGCGCGACCATTCGGCGGTATCGCGCAGATTGATATAGAAGGCCCCGGGACGGGAGCCATCGAGCGCCGGGATCTGGTAGTAGCCGCCGGGGGCGCCGGCCTGGGTGTAGACCGGCACGCGGCGGATCTCCACGGGAGCCTTCGGCATGACGCGGAAGTACCGTGGCAGAACCGGCTGCAGCGCTTTGATGAGGCCGTTGCAGTAGTCGAGGATCTGCTGCCGACCCTCGTCGGTATCGGGGTAGAGATACTGCGGATCCTGGGCGAGCACCTGTGCGCGCTCGGCGACCGTGCCAGCCGTCTTGCCCTGCTGACGCAGCAGCTCGTCCATGCGCGCGGTGAGATCCTTCGCCTGTTCGAGCCCGAGCTGATGGACTTCCGCGGCGGTCATGTCGGTGGTGGTCGAGCCGCGCAGCGCCACCTCGTAGAGAGCCGCGCCCTGCGGCAGCCGCGCCACGCCGGCATCGTGCACCGCGCGGGCACGCAAGGCGGAGATCTCCTGCATCTGCCGGTCGAGCGCCGGGTAAACCTCCTGCGCCACGATGCGCGCAGCCTGCGCGCCGTAGTCGCCGGGAATGGCGAGTTTGGCGGCACGCGTGCCCACCGAGGTGCTGAGGATCGAGTCGGCGGCGGCGGCGCTGCGTAGCACGCGCATCTGCTCGAGCGTGCGATCGATGAGAAAATCCGGCGGCACCACCTTCAGACCCGCATCGTGGCGCACCCGCTCGCTCTCCTGGTCGAGCACCACCGCAAAGGCGCGCAACCGCGCCAGATAGCTTTCCGCGTCGTCCTTGTCGTGAATCTGGTGCTGGCGGTCGAGGAAGGTCGGCACGCTCTGGTAGGCACCGGTGAGCTGGCTGACGGCGTAAGGCACGATGTAGCCGCGCTGATCCCCATAGTCGAACGGCACGGTGCGCGCGATGGTCTCCATCTGGTAGGCAACGGTGTCGTAGTTGGCAAGGTCAGCACCGTGCAGTGCGCCGCGGCCGAAGGCCTCGAGGCGCTTCAGCCGCGCGGCGTTCTCGCTTTTCAGCTCGTGCATGCGCTGCAGCGAGGCGTCATTGAGCTTGGACCTGGCCCAGGCGTACTTGCCCTTATCCAGGCCGAGAACCGTCACCTGCTCCGGGGTCTTTGACAACCGCTCGTCCATGAACGCATCGAAGAGCGCGTTGAGGCGCGCACCGGCATCGCTGTCGGGCGGCGCCGCGGCCCAAGCGTACGAGCGCAGCGATGCGGCGACGGCCGCTCCGACCACGGAGCCGGCGGCAAGGACGAACTGGCGGCGGTCGATCACGGGGAACTCCTTACAGTGAGCGAGCGGCAGTTTACCCGCGCGCCGCACGAATTCCATTAAAGGTGCCGCGCGCGGGCGGCGATCGGCGACAATGCGCGCTCCCAACGAGGCATTGCGTGAGGACTCGAGCCATGGCAGACACGGCGTTCGGCAAGATCGTTCGCGGCGAAATCCCCTGTCACAGGATCTACGAAGACGACAAGGTGCTGGCGTTTCTCGACATCGCACCGTTGAGCGCAGGGCATACGCTGGTCATTCCGAAGGAGCCCGCCGAGACCATGGATCAGCTCTCGGACGAATCTGCGGCCGCGCTCGGTCGGGTGCTGCCGCGCCTGTGCCGCGCGGTGGTCGCCGCGACCGGGGTCAGGGAGTACAACGTCCTCGAGAACAATGGCAGCGGCGCACACCAGGCGGTCGCGCACGTGCACTTCCACATCATCCCGAAGCCCGATCACCGCCAGGGGCTCGGCATCAGCTGGCCTGCCGGCAGCCTCGCCCGCGAAGCCGGCGCGGCGCTGGCGAAAAGGATCGCCGCGGCGATCTCATGATGGGAGACGGCGACCGCGCTACCGGGTAAGCGCGGCTATTGCCCCCCCGGGTGCGCGCTTGTAGAATGCGCGGCCCTCCTGGTGCGGGGTGGAGCAGTCTGGCAGCTCGTCGGGCTCATAACCCGAAGGTCGCAGGTTCAAATCCTGCCCCCGCTACCATTAATCCTTTGTCCATTCCGATAGAGGATCGGTTTTCAGCCGAGCCGCACCTCGACATAGGGATCGAAGCGCGCCCCCACTACCACTTAACGCCGGTAATTGACCCGAAGCTGCCGATGTTGAACGGCAGCTATCGGGAAACTCATGGCGTCATTGACGCCTTACCGAAGCGCCGACGCGATTTCCGCGATCCACCGCTGGACGAAATGTTTTCCGTAATCATGCCTCCTTGTGCGCAAGAGAGGAGGACAGCTCGCGATGAGCGTTCGCTTGGGTGAGCAGCGCATTGGCCTTGGTCTCGAAGGTCTGCACGGCATCGGCACCAGCGGCAAACCGGAACGGAGGCTCTTTGAGTCCGGCGAGATGCACAATTGCATGAGCGAGCTTAGCCGGGTCGCCGCCCTGCTTGCCGTCCATGCTGCTCCAAGCGTCAACGATTTCCCGGGTTTGCTTGGCGTAATCGTCGATGGCGGCCTTGGCGTAGGTGGTGGAGTTTTTACTGAGGAGCTCAGTGCGGAAGAAGCCAGGCTCGACTAGCATCGTGCGGATGCCGAAGGGGGCGATCTCCGGGGCAAGCGACTCCATCCACCCTTCGACGCCGAACTTCGCGGCGGCATAGGCACTGCAGAACAAAAGGCCCGAGATTCCCGCAGTTGACGAGATTGTGAGGAGCAGGCCGGCGTGCTGGTTGCGCATCACTGGTAGCACCGCGCGGCTGACGTTCATCGGGCCGAACAGCAGTGTCTCGATCTGGTTTCGGACCTGTTCGGGACTAAGCTCCTCGAAGAAGCCGGCATAGAAGTTGCCGGCATTGTTTACTAGTACGTCGATCCGGCCGAATTTGGCGACGGCGGCTGCGACTGCGGCTTGCGCGTCCTCAAGGCGGGTAACGTCGAGTTTGATTGCTAACAGGTCGTTGTGCTGCCCGATCGCAGCCGTGACCTTGGCAGGCTCGCGCCCGGTGGCGATAACCGCGTGACCAGCCGCCAGTACCGCCTTCGCAATGTCGAGCCCCAAGCCACGGCCTGCGCCGGTGATGAGCCAAACCTTCTTATCAGTCACTGGATGTCCTTCTCTGGTGTCTTGCTGCCCGCACTCGGCCGTGCTCAATCACGGGCAACGTGGCCCGGATCATATGCATCACGTTCTGCCGGTCGAAACTCTCACGGACACGCTTCGCGAAATGCGTGGTGGCAATGTGGGTCATAGCCTTCATCCATTCAATTGCGCTAAGGCCACATCCTGTGGTCGCACTACTACGCGATACAACTCGAAATTGTATGTCAGTCAGGTGGTTGGTTACCGTCAGTGGCCGGCTGCCGACAGATTACACCTAGGACCGGTTTTGAGCCGAAGCAGCCGCTGATGCATAACTCAGGAAGACAGCATTGGACGGTGTCGACATCGGTGCGCTCTATGCCGCCGAAGTCTCGCCGATCATGTTCGTCGCTGAATCTCAGCCGGCGTGGGCAGACCGACCTTGCGGCAGAAGGCAGCAAAGCGCGGATCGTCCTTGTAGCGCAGGATGAAGGGGTCGAAGAGGAGGTACAGGATGCCTGAATCGCGGTTACTAAAGGCCCGATCGAGCCACTCGAAGGTCTCCTGCGCATCGTTGCGCAGCGCGTAGACCTCGGCGATCTGGTAAGCCGAACCTCCCGCGTCCTTCTCGATCAGTGTTCTGAGCGCCGCATCGGCCGCCCTCCGGTCAGCGCCGATCTGTGTTGCAAGGGCGACCGCGCTGTCCTGCCACGATCCGGGAGGCTCCTGCTGCGCGGCGGCGAGTGCCGCCTGCGCATCGCCCCTCTGGACCTCGATGATCGTGAGCCTCTGATGGTTGACCGCAGCAGCGGGCTGCAGCTCGATTGCCCTGCGGATCGCGCGCTCGGCCCCATCAAGGTGGTTGAGCCCCGAGAGATAACTGGCAAGCCAGGCGTGCCAGGTGGCCCGCAGCGGATCGATGGTGAGGGCCTGCCGCGTGAGATCGATCGCTGCCTCCAGCTCGCCGAGACTCGCCTGCAGCCTCGCGAAAAAGAACCTCGCCCCGGCGTCATTCGGCGCCAGCACGAGCGCACGTCGATACTCCGCCTCCGCTCCACGCCAATCGAAGTCGTTTGCCTGAAGCACAAGACCCCGGGCCAGGTGCGCGGCCGCAAGCTCCGGTGAGAGAGCGAGCGAGCGCTCGGCCGCCGCCCGTGCATTCGCGCGCGCTTCTTGCATCGGTGCCCCCCCGAGGAACCTCCCGCCAAGGGTGCTCCAGGTCTCCGCCAGGCCGCTCCAGGCGAGCGCATAGCGCGGATCGAGCTGCGTCGCCTGCGTGTAGAACTCGATCGCCTTGCGAGTGTCGGCTTCCGTTGCGCGGACTTGATAGAACCGGCCCTGCAGCAGAGCGTTGTAGGCCTCGAGGTTGCCGCCCGGGGGCGACCCGGATGCCGACACAACGAAGTATCTAATCAATCGCCCGGACCGCCTTAGAGACATCAAGCAAAAGTAGTTTTGACAAGATGGAGATCATAGTCATCGGGGGCAACGGTCCGGGAAGGAATTCTACGACCACCATGGCCGTCGGAACTGACGGTACATTCAACGTGTTGAATATCTGCTACGACGGGACAGATGGACGGCGCCACTGCGACCACTAGCGAATAGGTCCCGCCTGATTTCATTCGCAGCCTTTAACGGCAGGAGTCACAGGTGAAGGTGACAACGGCGTGCCCGGCGGCCGGGAAGTCGTGGCCGTCACCTACCACGAGGGCGAGGCGGCTGGAGAACCCCGGCACGCGCGGCCGATCGAGAGTGCCTCGAAGCGCTACGGGGCATTGGCGTAGAAGTTCGAGCGCGCGAGGAAGTAGGCTGGCGCGTAGATTCGGCCGTATGGCCTTTATCAAACGCTCCGCGTGCAGTACTTTTTTGCGCCGGAAAGTAGCTAAACTGAAACCTTGCGGCGCCGCCGTAAGAAGAGAGCGCTTAATCCGGTCGCGGTCAGAATTATTGTGCCCGGCTCTGGTACTGTACTGGGGGTAATCGAAGAGACAGTGAGTTCATTTTCCAGGGAGAACCAGGTCGAGCCACCGGAGGCCAAGTTGACATTAACGATACCTGAGGTCTGGGCAGCGTTGATGCCAGTGAACTTCGCGCCGACACTCTCGTAATCTCCCGGGTCGCTAGTTTGATACGCGCCGCCTAGGCACTGCGCCGCCGTCGGTCCTGGAGCATAGGCTCCATCGCAGGCGCCATCGCCATCAAACCCGAAAATGTCAAGAGTGCTGGTCAGCCCCACCGATTTCAACGTTCCCGAAGAACTGTTAAGGAGTCCAACCAACGTATCGTCAGAACCGTCGTATGGACCTAAATCCGGGCTCGACGCAGCCACAGTAAATGCCGTTCCAGCGCCGGCCGCGTTTACAGCGGTTACGGTTATCAGAAACTCGCAACCGCCCGTGTCGCTTCCAACTGCTGGACACTCGGGAAAAGTCGCTGCTCGCAACGATGTGGTGGAAATAGCCGTGAGCATCAGCAACCCGATCGCGATAGCCACGTAGCGTTTCATAAGTTACGTCCCTTGGGCTGCTGCCGCATGTAAGGTAGTTGTTGACTTAGGCTAGTATCGGCGTTGTATTTGATTGTAGTGCATTTTTCGAGCCACCCAAAAGCAAATGAAACGAGATCATCGCACTACGACAAGGCCTATTGCCTTGGTGCGCTGCCGCACGCTGTCGCGTTGTAAAGAACTTCGACAGCGAGCGAGCAGACTGAATGGGTCTCCGGCGCTGGCTGGAATCGGGCTAGCGCGTCGGCGGAAGTCACACGCACGCCCGATGTAAAGCCGCGCCCATGCCGGACCAGGGGCACGTGTCAAGTGGCCAACAGTACCAGTTGGGCCCGGAATGGCAGTGCAGAGCCCGTGCTCTCTAGTTCCTCGCCACCGCGCCGTTGGCAGCCGGAGACCCCCTGCAGCTAGGCTGCCACCCCACCCCGCTCACCCACCCTCCGCCTGATCCCGGCCACCCTTACTTAGGGGTGCAGACCGCGAAAAGCGAGTAGGGAATTGGGCTCCCGCTACCACTTCGATCAATGTCCATTCCGGTCACATCGCTGACGATTTATACCGGGGACATCGCTGACACCTTAGCACTGAAGGGATTGGGGGCACATTCGACGCGGTTGCACTGATCGTCGAAGAAGCCTAGTCCCGCGTGCCCGCGGCGCGTGCCGGCCAGCGGCCAGTCCTCGCCCGGAATGATCCACTCAATATCTTCGGCACACAACGCCCGCACAGCTTGCTTATCGCCGCGGCCGATTGCTGCAAAAAAACCCTTCACGATCCGGACATTCTCTTCGATGCTCATCGACATTACTCCGTTTCCCTCACATCGGATCGTCTCTGATCGCGTTTCACAGGAGGCGCGTGTTGGCCGGCACATGCTTATAGTCGTCGTGACGGCCATCGACATATTTTATCGACTTGGCGAGTTGGTCTGCGTCTTGCTCGATACCGTCCAGGGTGGCGATAGCGACAGCGTAGAACTTACCTCCGTCTCCCTCTGCGAAGATGCGGACACCACAGGTCTTGCAGAAGCGATAGTGAAGGTGGGCCTCGGATTTGCCAGGCGGAATCCACGAGTAGTCGGACAGCTGGTCTTCGCCTTTTTCGACTTTAAAATCTTCGGCCTGCACGATCGCGAACCAAAAGCGAGACTTGGTGCAAATCGAGCAATTGCAGCGCATCGTTCCTTTATCGAAATCAATCTTGGTCTCAAAGGCGACCGCACCGCAATGACAGGAGCCGTGGTAGGTCTTCTTCGCCATCGTGTTTCCTTGGTCCCGTTGCATAGCGTCGGAGCGCCGCTTACTGCCGGCGTCGCCCTCGCTTCAATCAAACTGTGGCTGCCCTTTGTCCACGAGGCAGGACACGAGCCTAGTGCTCGTCCTGCTCGGACATCTGTGCGCTAGCGCACCGTGACATCGGATTGTGCCCAGGACACCCGGGGTCGGAGGTGTGGTTGCTCGATCGGCTAGGTCGCACCGGCCTCGACCCGAAGTGGGTAATTACGCCCGTGGGTGGGATCGACAAAGTACCCGCATTCGCCGCGCTCTTTGGAGCCTGGAAGAACGGGGATTCCGGCAGATCGGATATGACACGCTCAACGGCTATTTTGTGGATACGCGCTCACAACGGACCGGCCTGAGGCTACCCTAGCCGCGCGCCGGGCCCCGTTAGCAGGCTTTCCGGCGCTGGGAAATAGCCGACAAACCATCGTTCGCGATCACGCCCCGCTACCATTAATCCTTTGTCCATTCCGGTAGAGGATCGGTTTTCAGCCCAGCCGCACCTCGACATAGGGATCGAAGTGCGCCCCCGCTACCACTTCCGGTTGCCCGACTATCTCATCAGGCAGCTCGACGCAGCGCTCGTCGCCTACGGAAATTGGCGAAACGCGCCCGCGGCGCGTGTAACGTGACTTACATCCGCGCTGATTCACAACAAACTGCAACCCGAATGTGATCGGTTCTGCAGGGTGTATGAGTGCGGATACACGTACAAATACTCACTGTGAGCACTCGCACATCCCCCGAACAGGCGCACCGATAATGTCCGCCAAGGATCACACGAGGAGACACTTCATGAAAACCCTGACTGCTTCCAGGTTCGTCGCGATGCTCACCACGCTGCTGCTGGCCGGGGCGGAGTTTCAGGTGCTCGACCACAACGCGCGGGTGCGCCAGGCTGTGTTTGCGCCCCAAGCATCCAGCGTCAGCGCGCGGCACAACTAGTGTGCCATCGTCCGCCTGCGTCGCCAGGCGGCGGCACCATCAGCCCCGCAGTGGCGGCAGCGCCAGCAGGTGCCGCGTTCAGCAGGCACAAGGTTGACGGGTGCGAGTTCGTGGCCGTCGCCGCAGCGGCCTGGCGGCAATACGATCCCCCGGGACGCGTTTCCGAAGCGAAAAGCGGGAATATTGAACAACTCCATAGCACACCGCCTATCGGTATTGAGGCGGCCGGCCGCCGCCAGCGGCGTTTCCTCGACCCCAATGTCACTTCAACCGAGCGCTCTGGGCTATCGCCGGGACATCACAAACCGCGCCCCCGCTACCACATGTCCCTAGGCCCTTGAGCAGCGCTGCGGAGTTCTGATTCCAGTGCGCCATGAGGCCCGCCGCCGGGCAGCGGTTCCATTCTGATTTTCCCATCGAGCACGCGCACGTTGAGCTAGTCATCGAGGAACTGACTGCCGAGGCCGAGGAAGTCGAGGACACGCGCAGCGCCTTTGAGCGACGCGACGAAAGCGCCTCACGGCTCTACCAGTCGCCGCGTTCGACCTCGGAGGCAACTGTACTTGAGGATGGAGTCTTTAATGCACGCGTGGGCCGATGAAAGGTTGCACGCGTGATCCGGACAACCACGGTGAGTGCGGCCGGTGAGCTGCATGTCGTGACTCACAGCGGCCCGATCGCCACGGCCGAGGAGGCCGACGGCAAGCTGCATGCCTACCTCTCGCGTGGCTGGATCCGCACCTTGGAGTCCGCCGGGGCCATCGTCGTCCATCGCGGAGGTTTCTGACGCGCCCTGCTGCGCTCGCTGCTGAGGAGCTAGACCATCCGGCTAACTAGGGAGTTACCCCGGGCGTTCTGTCCCATTCGTCGACGCGCTACCCCAATTCCAATCAGGCCGAGGCCGATCAACGCGAGCGTTGTGGGTTCAGGGACGTTGGTACCAACAACGGGAGACACCGATGCGAGAATAAAATAAGACAGCTGGTTGGGGGTCCCTAATTCAATTGAAAAATCATCGAGCGATTGCCCGAAATGGATGCTCTCGTTCCCGGATGGTCCCGTAGATTGGAATAACCAACCGACAAAGCTTGAGGGGGCGTTGACCACCGTGAGCGAGGATGAGGAGGCGATAAGCTCCCCGGTACCATTCGGGCTATTGGTGGAACCAAAGGCCCCGGAAACCTCTGAAACACTTAAGCCCGGTCCCGTGCCCAACAGACTCCATGAAATGATGTCGGTAGAGGCCAGGGGGCCTAGGGTCCCGTTGGTGGTTATGGTCCCAACGATGGATCCGGCGCCGTCCGGCGTTAGGGTCCCGCCTCCCGAGGCCTCCGATCCGGTACCCGTTACATCTACGCTGTAGGTGATCGGTCCGGCCGTCAGTACACCGCTGACGCTTGTTAGCGCCACGGCCACAAGTCCAACAATATTCCTGTGCATCGGAATCCCCTTTGTGCGGACCATCGCCCGCTCGGGCACTCACTGGTAAGTGTATCGATTGTGCATATTTTATACTGCCCCAAAACAATCCGAGCACTATCGCTACGATGCTACTGAATTGTTGGAGTTGGTGCGATGCCGCACAAGATCAGTTCGTAAGAGACTCCGACACTGAAACCAAGTAGTGGCGACCGCCGCCAGTAGGGCCTTGATGCCGCCAGTGCCGATTCTTCGGGGCGCCCCGCGGCCCGGGCTTCGCTACTGCCACCATCTGCCGACCGCAGGCGTACCTCTTAGCGCCGAATGATGTGGTGCGGGCAAGATTACATGCGAGCGTCTTAGCCAGTTCTCATGCCGTGGTTGTGCATAGCGCTTCCGCCAGCGCTCCAAGAATTTCAACATGTTCACTCCTTACGATGACATCGCGGCGCGGGACGAACGCGCGCTTTCGTGAGCCGCCGGGATCGCCCCGGTTGCTTTCATCTCTAGGTAGTCAATCGCGCGCTGGTACCCATCACGCGCGTCGCGCATGTCCCTTTTATGCGTCTCAGTGAGGTCGATCTGCCCCCCGCCGTGGGTCCTTCGGAGCAGCCGGAAATTCGGATCCGTCTCGGCGAGGCACAATTGCTCGTCGCACCACTGTTTCCGACGCACGAACCGCTGCATCACGTCCATAGCGCGCGCCTCAATTTGTTTCCCACTTGTTTCCAAGCCGACGTTTACTCCGCCAGCGCGAGTTAGTCCGTGCGGCAGCGAACATGCGATATACAGTCTGAAGTAACGCCTGGCAGGCGTTACTAGGCCGCGCATCGCCGAGGGAAAGGACGTCGGGTCGATGTGACGGGAGGCGCCGCACGGGCAGCTCACGCGCAGCCAGGAGCTGCCCGAAGGAGTCGTCCAACTTCCTGATGTGAGCGAGCACGCGCACCGGCGCATGGTGCGGAGGGCTGAGGCCGTGAGTCCATGCAGTGCCGGCGAGCGGTCAGAGCTGTACGGGCAGACGATGACCTAGCCCCGAGCCTGGGCCACGCGATGGGTATAGGCGCCGGACTCACTTCACGCGCACGCTCTGAGGCATGCGGACAGCCTCTCGGAGCGTGGCAAATCCTGCCCCCGCTACCATTTGCAACGTTTTGCACCGAGTTGCAACGGGTCGCACCACCCGACCGGCACGCAGTTCCGGCGAATCCTACCTAAGGGTGCGACTGTCTCGTCTTGACCCACAGCTGCCGAATGCGAACGGCAGCAATCCGGAGCTGAAATTGCGGTCAGCCTCCTCACAGAATTTACATTGGCGCACGGCCGCCGCCACGATCAAGAGTGCGTTAGTCTGCGTGTCTTAGTTGCTTCAACAACCATCACCAAAGGTGCGGAATGAGACGGTTCGTCCGGTTCCTGTAATCGGCGTAGGCTTCTCCGAATTTCTTCAGCATCATCTGTTCCTCTCCACCAATGCGGAGTACGAACATCAGAAGGAAAGCTAGCAAACAGGAAGGTCCGGCAAGCCAATTGGAAAGCAGCAAAGCTTGGGCGAACGCTAGTAAGAATATCGCCGTGTACATCGGGTGTCGAATAAGACGATAGACCCCCGATGTGACCAACTGGTGATCTTCACGTATCTCCAAGCTGATCGACCAGTTCTTGCCGAGATCTGCGTGGGAGCGATAAAAGAGCCAAATTCCTGGACAAAGGACGACAACCCCGATTGCGAACGCAACGGGATGCAGTGGGTAATCAGCAAACGAAAGGAAAGGGGTGAAGATTGCAACTAAAGGAAGAATTATCGCAGCAATCGACATGAGCGCAAGCAACACCATTTCGAGCCGGCCCTTCCGACTCTCCACGATGGCAACTTTACGGCTGCGGCCACCGTGCGGCGCCCGAATGACTACTGTCGAAACGATACTGACCAACATCAACACTTTTCCGAACCAAGGACTCATATGCTGCTCCCCCGTCCAATATTCGGCTGCGATGCGGTTCGTTGAACGTATCCCATACAAAGGATCTATGCCCGCAATTTCGGCCGACACCGCGAAACGGTCGTGCGCTGTCGTCTTTTCGTTGCGGTCATTCGAACGGCCGGTCACGGGCAAATGGAGAGCGGCATCGACCGTCGTCTTTTGGCCGCCTGCTGACGGATGATCACTGTCGGGTCCGCGCCCTCCCGTGAAAATCCTCCCGTGATGCAGTCTGTTGCAAAGCGGTGCGATCCGGCGCCCGGCTGATCCGGGATACGACCCGGCACCAGCCAAGTCGGGGCGAACACGATAGTCGCGCCCCTGTTCATCGGCGCCTGCCCGCCGTACCGTGCGGTCATGGAGATTCTCACGCAGCGCGACCATGTCGACGACGAAATGCCGCGGCGCGGTCGCGCCCGCATTGCAGGCAGCGCCATCGCTGCTCGCTTCGGTCGATTCGTAGATTGTCCTGCGTCAGCGGCCGGTCCGCAGTTCCGGCGAATCCCACTAAGGGTGCGGCTGTCTCGTCTTGACCCCTTTTGCGACGGTCACGAACGGCAGGTTTCGAGTATCCAATCTGGCGTGCTGTCACCAGGCTCTTAGGTGGGAAATTTCAACTCCCGCTCAATCGCCTGGAAGCGCGGCTCCTTGCGCAAGGGGTCCAGGAGCGGCTCGGTCTTCAGAGACTCCAGGCTCGGATCCCGCAGCCGCAGGGCGGTCTCCAGCCACTCGAGTGCTTTGGCGGTGTGGCCCCACTGTGAATAGATCGCGGCGTACCCATAGGCTCCGGTATCGCCTGCGGTTGCCTTGATTTTCGCGAGTTCGGCTTCCGCATCGGCGTGCCGTCCGAGCTTGTCGTAAGTCAACGCCAAGCAAATCTGGACATCGACGGTCTCTCGGGCGTTGTCCTCACAGGAGGTGCGAGCGCTTTGAAGGTCACCGAGCAGGTAATAAGCTTCCCCGATAGCGGCTGGCCCAGGGTCGCCTCCGACGGCCAGAGCTTCCTTGTAAGCCGCTATGGCCTCCTCGTAGCGCCGCAGGGCCAACAGAGCAGCGCCGAGATATGTATAGGAATTCGCGTTCAACGGATCCAGCTCTACCGCTCGACGAATCGATTTGAGTCCTGAGTCCGTCCGACCCATGTCAACCGCAAACGCACCGTAGTCTCGCAACACTCGTACATTGCCGGGCGCAAGCGCCAGCGCGCGCTCGTACTCCTCAAGGGTATGCATGAACTCGCGAAGAAGAGGCGCGTAAACGACGGCCAGGGCTAAGTGGCCTTCACCCAAGTCGGGCGCCAAAGCGACGGCCTTGCGTGCGTCCGCCAGCGCCTTGTCCAGGGCGATGGGGACGGCTGAGGCCGTTACGGCCCATTGCGTGGCAAAGGCCACGAGTGCCATCGACCGATCTGCGTAGCTGACAGCGTAGTCCGGGTCCAGACGAATCGCTTCCGTAAAGCCTGCGAGTACCCCTTGGGATTCTTTTGCGTTACGAACCTTCCAGTAGGCCTGTAAAGCGCGAAGATGGGCATCAAACGCGGCTGCGTTGTGTGTTCCTCCGACCTCGATCTTCGCCGCCTCGTCACCGAGAAGGGTTACTTTGAGCGCGCTCGCCACTGCATTCGCAATCTCGGTCTGCAGCGCCAGGATATCTCCCAGGTTGCGGTCATAGGTCCGCGACCAGAGGTGAAATCCCGTGACCGCGTTGATGAGCTGCGCGGTGATGCGCACGGTGTGCGCCGAGCGCCGGACGCTCCCTTCGAGCACTGCTCCGACGTTCAGTTTGCGTGCGATCGTGCCGATGTCGGTGTCTTTGCCTTTGAACGAGAAAGCCGAGGTGCGGGCGGCGACCTGCAGCTCGTTGATTCGCGAAAGGGAATTGAGTAATTCCTCCGTCAGTCCGTCGGAGAAATATTCCTGGCTCGCGTCCCCGCTCATGTTCACGAACGGCAGCACCGCGATCGAGTGGGGTGGCGGGGCGAAGGCAGCCTCGGTAGCCGGGGTCGAACTTGCCGCTCCAGTGCTCCGCAGGGCGGCGGAGGCCACCGGTTGAGACGCCGGCACGCGCTTCGATATCCAGACCTTGTCGGCCCACAGCGCGGCGAGCGCCACGGCGACGACGGCGACTCCTGCCGCGAACAGAATCCGGTTACGAGGTGACTTGGGATGCGCCACGGAAGCCGCGGCTACGGTCAGCCCCGACCGTTGCCCCACGGCTTCCGAAAGCTTGGCTAACGCCGCCGGCATCCCCAGCTTCACCACGTCGATCCATTGTGATTCACTCAAGAAATATTCGAGTGCCGGAACAAGCGGTGCAGAATCGATCCGAAACGCGATGATGGGCTTGTGCTTGGAGGCCGCCCGTTCGACTTCCCTTGCCACATGCGATGAGCTCACGGCACCCCCCGAGAGCACCAGCACCACGGCCTTCGCCTCGTTGATCGCACGGACGATGGCATCAGCATACTGGGCGCCCGGCTTCACATCCCGCGGCGCGATCCAGCATGGGATGCCGTGCCGCTCTAGCGCCTCGACTAAGGCAGCTGCAACAGCCGCGTCCTGCGAGGCGCAGCTAATGAAGACGGAGGGCGTAGTACCGCTCGCCTTCTCGTCGCCACCGCCCTCGGCCATTTCCGATCCCCCCGCCGCTTGTGTGGCATCGTCGCGGATGCCTTCGGGGTTGGCAACCAAGCGGGTTCGGCGTCGGGGAACGACCGGTTTAGGGGAACCCAATTCGATGGGCTGAACGGCTGCTCGTGGGCCGCCTGCCGCCGGATTGGCCTCCCGATTGCGGACCTTCGGCACGAAGACCCGAGAGGCGTCGTCGGTAAAGGTCGCTTGTTGACCCTTTGGAGACATTCCCGAACGGCAGGTCTACGGCATCGAATTTTGTAGTCATTAAAGAATCGACAGACGCGCCAATAGACAGTGCAGTGCCGATCCGGAGGGTCGGCGGCGCCCCCCAAGCTCGATTCCACGCAAATGAGCGCACTACGACTGGTACCTTTGAACTAAGGCGCCAGTCTCACGCGCCGCAGCAAATCGACGAAACGGGCATCGCGGCGCAAGGGGTCTAGTCGCGGGTCCACCTTGAGGTAGGTCATCCAGCCGGAGCGCTCCTGGTGGGCTCGCGCCAGGTATTCCAGCGCTTGGTCATTCCAACCCATCCCCGTGCACACCAGGGCGATGTCGTAAGCGGGCACGTAGGCTCGCTCGGCCCTGGCCTTCAGCTCCTCATACACGACGCACGCTTCATCGGCCTTGCCCGCGATTCCATACAAATGCCCCAACGCCGCGGTGGCGAAAGTCACATTCCCGGACATCCTGACCGAGGTGCGAAATTTCTTTATCGCACGATCGACGTGACCCTGCTGCTCGTAGGCCAGCCCAAAAAAATAGGCCAGCCAGAAGGAATTCGGATGTAGTTCGCTGGTCTTCCAGCATTGCTCGACGGCTTGCTCGTATTGGCGCGCAAAATGATAGTGCCAGGCCATGTGTATATTCATGACGAGGTCGAGCGGATCAAGCTCCAGGCATCGCTTGCTCGCCTTCAGCGATTCCTCGGTTCGCCCGACAGCAGTGAGGTAATGAGAGTACCAGTGGTGACAGACGATATAGTTGGGGTTCAATTCAAAGGCATGCTGAAACTGGGCTTCGGCGCAGGCCCAATCCCAATCATGGTGCGTCGTCCGATAGGCCAGCGTGGTATGCGCCTCGGCCAGACGTTCATCCAGTTCCAGCGCCTTGCCCGCCGCTTCCTTCGCCTTCGCCATGGCCTCGACGGGCGGCATGGTACCGTTCTCCCACGAGCCCAGCGTGACGTAGCAGTCGGCGAGTCCGGCACGGGCACGGGCGTAGTTCGGGTCTTTGTCGATGGCTCGCTCGAAGTACTCGATAGCCTTGCCGATGCCTTGTGGCCGTTGCGCCCAGTAGTATCGCCCCTTCAGATACAACTCGTAAGCTTGTAGGTTGGATGTTGATCGCCTTACGCCTGCGCCGAGCGAGACTTTGAGCCGCTCGGTGATTGCGCGCGCGATATCGTCCTGAAGCTCGAAAATGTCCTCCATCTGACGGTCATATCGCTCTGACCAGACTTGGAAGCCGGTCCTGGCGTCGACGAGCTGAATTGTCACGCGGATCCGCTGCCCGGCACGACGCACGCTCCCTTCGAGTACATTCGCCACCTGAAGCTTGCCGGCAATCGCAGCGATATCCGTCGTCTTTCCTCTGAAGGAAAACGCCGAGCTTCGGGCCGCAACTCTCAAGGCCTCAACTTGACCGAGAGCATTCAAGATCTCCTCGGCGAGGCCGTCGCTGAAGTACTCGTTGTCCGCTTCGCCGCCTAGGTTGGTGAAGGGCAGCACGGCAATCGAGTTTTCCGGCGCCGCGCTCGCGGCGACTGCACCGGGCAACGCGCTCGGCGTCGATGGCGGCCCGGATGCGGGTCGGATTGACGCAAGCGCACGACTCTCGTCTGGCGTTAACATCTGACGGATTCGCTCAACAAAGGCGGGCGGCGTGCTCCCGCCGGGCAGACGTGTCCACTGCACCTGCCGGAACTTCTCGGGAACCGCAGCGCCCCGCTCAGGCGTGTCGTCGATCGCTACCGGCACCAGGAACGCCTTGTGCTCGGCCATGTCGTGCGTGCGGTCAACCGCAAGCTTCCATTCCCGGCGGAAGTAGCCTTCGTCTCTGGCCTCGGTGTGGGTAGAGATGATCGCTACAAAAAGGCGGCAATCACGGATCCGTTCGTGAATCTGGCGGTCCCAAGCATCGCCGCCTCGAAGCTCGCTGCGGTCGAACCACACCTCGATGCCTGCGGCGCGCAGCGCATTGCATAGCTGCTGGGCGGCTTCCGCGTCCTCGGACGCGTGGCTCAGGAACACCGCCTTGCCCGGGTCGGTCACAGCGTCCCGGTCGCGGTGGGACCCTGACGATTTTCTGGTTCGGCGTGGTCGGCCATTCAGGGTTCTTCGTTATCGCCGATAGCCTATCCTATGCGGCGAGTGGCTGCTTTCTTGCTGCCATTTCGTGTGCCCGAATGTCTCAAACTGGCCGAAAGTGCACGATTTCAAAGTATCATGAAGTGACTACGGCGGCAGCTGGAGTGAACCGTCCACGCTTCTCCGGCCAGAATTCCGGCGGACACGCCGACAAATGTCCCCGCGATCACATCGCTGAGAAAATGCCAGCCTCCGACGACCAACAGACCCGCAGCAAGCACCAGCAGTGCGGAAAGTGGCCAGACGCTGGCTCTGCGGCGCCTCATGAAAACCCCCGCAAACGCACCTGCCAGTATCATGTGGCCGGAGGGAAAGCTGCTATTTCCGGAACCCATCAGAAAATTGAAGGTATGTCTTGCGCCTTCCATTACTTCAGCAGGGATCGGAACGCCAAAGAATGGCTTCAATACCTCGCTGTTGATGCCATAGGTACATATCGACGCGAGGCAGGCTATCGCCAAAGCCTCCGCGAATCGCGAGATATGTCCGCGCACCACGCGAGCGAGAATCAGACCTAAGGCCACTGCCGATTCCAAAGACAAAATGACGGCAGCGCCGAAAGCCGCGTTCAAAGGGCTGAGGAAACGACCGACTCTCCAGAAATGCAGAGCTATCGGCATATCTATGTGCGTAAATGAAAGAGCCACTACCGCGGCGCAAACCACGAATGATAGGAGCCAGATTTGTACGAAGACAGTAAAGCGTTTCACGTCGCCCGGGCCTCCTCCGCAATAGTCGCTAGGGTGGCCCGGGCGGAGCTTCCACGTCAGCGCCGGCTTTTGGGCCGCCAGTCAAGCCGCGCTGAATGTCCTATCCCTCACGGTCCGCTCCAACGGAAGCTAGATCGCCGTTTTAGCAATCAACCGTCCTAGTTATTAGGTTCGCCTTTCCAACGAGCGATTGCCGCGGCCCCCCCCCCGCTGCCACAAGTCCCGTATTTCGCAGCAACGCTGTCAGGTCGAGCGAGTACTTCCACCACGTCGCCTTCCGAGACGACCGACTGCACTGTTTCCTTCCAGTCAGGGCAGTAAAATTTAGGCGCCGACTCTCGGCGTCCGCGGGTGTCGAGACTCAGTTCACTTTGCGGCAGCCTTGGTCGGATCATCCGCAGCGTTCACATAGGTAAGCGCAAACGGCCCCATGAGATTGATCTGGATGACTGCGCCTGTCTTGGTCCATGCGTAGTGGTTCATGTGAGCCGGCGCGACGCCGAAGCCCCCGGCCCGCAGCGTCACACCTTTGGTTTCATCGAGCTTGTCGCCCATGCCTATCGCCAGCGTCCCTGAGAGCACCGTGACTTGCTCATCGGTCGGATGCCAGTGTGCGGGGATCTTGTAGCCAGCGGGCATCTTGAGTCGAACCGCGACCAATCCCGCTGCTCCGGGGTCGCCTGCCATCACCGCCATCATCGTCCCCTTCGGCAGAATAGGCGGTGCCGGGCCCCACTTCACTTCCTTAGAGCTCGACACAATTGGCGAATCGGCAGCAACGGCGGTAGCTCCCGTGCACATCATCAGGACAAGGCCGAGCGAGCCAACGCCGAAAGCAAACGTTCCCGAAGTCATAGGTCACCTCATAATTCCGACGACGTGAAGGGTCCAAGGCGTGTGCTGTAGGGTATTGCAATTCTATACCCGGGCGGCAGGACAACCGGCTTGGGTGCGGCCGCACGGACCTCAACAGTAAATGCTGCGGTGCGCGCGAGCACGGGAATGTAGATCAATAGCTAGCACGGCCGCGCTACCACCTCGGCAAAGCCTACGAGCACTCCCGCCGCTCCGCACGAACCGGCGCAGCGTTCGTCGTAGCGTCAACGCGGATGCAGCCAGGACGGCAGGAACGAGTACAGATCAACGTCTACGGTCCGGTCGTACGAGACGCCATGCTTATCGAGTAGCGCCTGAAGTCGGCCGGCCTTGTGTGCATTGAAGACATCGGTACACCCGCCGATAAACTCGCCCGCAACGAAAATCTGCGGAATCGTGGTCAGCGAAGTGCGAGCGCTCAGTGCCGCCCGGATTTTTCCGCCGCGATCGTCTTGCTGGTATTCCAGCGAGTCGAGATCAACCGAACGATACGCAATGCCGTGCTTGGCGAACATCTTGCGAACTGCCCAGCAGAACTCGCACCACTCGAGCGCAAACATCACAACCGGCTGGTCGGAGTCGCTGACCACGCGCGACACGAACTCCTCTGCATCCTGCGTAATCGGTTGAGGTTCCCCCGTCGGCGCCGCCGGCAGCGTTACGTCGAAGCGATAGTTCGGCGTCGAGCGCGCGATGGCCAGCTCCTCGTCGGTCATGTCGGCAGGAATGTCGCTGAACAGCGGAGTGCTCAGGTAGCGTTCTCCCGTGTCTGGCAACATACAGAGGACGTTCGCACCGGGCGGAGCTTCGTCGCACACCCGCAAGGCGCCTGCGAGAGTAGCCCCGGCTGAAATGCCTACAAAGATCCCTTCCCTTCGGGCGAGCTCGCGCGAGAGCTCCAGCGCGCGCGCACCGCTCACGGGCACTACCCGGTCGATCAGCTTGAGTGTGACGGCGTCCTCGGTGAGCTTCGGAATGAAATCCGGACTCCAACCCTGCATCAGATGCGGCCGGAAGCTCGGATGGCTGGCGGCCGGCGACCCATCGGCCTGCCGGGACTGTGAAATCCCGCTGCCCAGTACCTGCGAGTTATCCGGTTCGCACACGATCACTTTGGTTTCGGGGCGACGTTCGCGCAACACTCGCGCAACGCCCTTCAGCGTGCCACCGGTCCCGAAACCGGTAACGAAGTAGTCAAGTCGTTCACCCTCAAAGGCACTAAGAATCTCCTGCGCGGTCGTGCGTGAATGCACCGCGGCATTCGCTTCGTTCTCGAACTGCCGACACAGGAACCAGCCGTGCGCCTCGGCGAGCTCCGTCGCCTTTGCAAGCATACCGCTCCCTTTAAGGGCGGCGGGTGTCAGTACGACCCTTGCGCCGAGGAAGCGCATCAATCTGCGCCGCTCAACGCTGAAGTTCTCGGCCATAGTCACAACGAGCGGATAGCCTTTCTCTGCGCACACCATGGCGAGCCCGATACCAGTATTCCCGCTCGTCGCCTCGATTACCGTTTGTCCCGGTTTAAGTCGTCCCGTGCGCTCGGCATCCTCGATGACTCCGAGAGCCAATCGGTCCTTAACGGACCCCATGGGGTTGAAGGCTTCTATCTTGACGTACAGGCGTACTTGAGGGGGCGCGAGCTTCTTGACTCTCACGACCGGTGTGCGTCCAATCGTTTCAAGGATGCTGTCAAACCGGTTCCTAACGAGGGCTTCCCTTGGGGGGCCGGCGCCCGTTAAGTCGCGTGCTTCGTTATTCAGCGTCATGTCTTCGCCCTCCACGCGCCGCAGCAAGGTACGAGCGATTCCAGCCGACAGAACCCGCTGGGGCGACGACTATTATGAGGTGCCATGGAAGCTTGCAACATCTCGCAGGAGTTTCAGCAGGTCGCCGCACGCCGGTACACCGCAAGGCCGGCCGTTGAGCTGGAGGCGACTCCAGAGCTACGCCGAAGCGGGGAACACGACCGCCAAATCCCTCTGAATTCAAGCGGCTAGCGAAAGGCGGACAATAGTAGACGGAAGCGAAATCCTGCCCCCGCTACCATTTACAACGGTTTGCATCCCGATGCACCGGATTGCAACGTGAATTGCCCTCCCTCCGGATCAGCCAACGGCGACCGAAATCGCCGCTAGTCCACCTCGTCCCGCGGGCGGTTCTTGACCCGTTGCTGCCGGTCGCACCCCGCTGATGAAAGGCCTATTTCGCGCCACCCTTGTCATCACGATCATGGAACACGATTGATGCAAACGTGCCGGCCATTTCGCTTTGTGCTCCATTGCCCGGGCCTACGGTGACGAACAGTTCGTTTTGTGCTCCATTGGCGGAGGTTCCACCACCAAAGGCGATTCCCCAGGTGTTGTTGAAGATAATCCTCTCGCCGTGCTCGCCCCTTATCGTACCCACAAACTCCCCGGTTTTAGGATTGAACCCGTTGATGGTGCCGTCGGTGGAGTTGTTTGAAACCAGCAGAGTATTGCTCAGCGGCCCAAAATTGCCGGGAGCGAGGGCAATGCCCCAAGCCTGATTTAGCGGCAGTCCTCGGATCAGTGTTTTCACGAAGGTACCATCTTCATTGAAGACGTCGACGAAGCCGCCGGCACCGACGTTCGGTATAGCGAACGCGACGTAAACCAGGCCGTTGATGTCCTGGATGCCAAATACCGAGAAAGTCGATGGGATACTCGAATCGCCAAACGACTTCAGCAGATTAAAGTTGCCATCGAACATATCGATATGATTGTTGGTGTTGTCCGCGGCGTAGAGGAAGTTCCCCAAGGGGTTGCTGGTGATGGCCAAGCCCGTGTACATCGCTTTGGTGGCCGAGTTGTCCACCGCGATGAACGCTTGGTTGGCGTTCACGCCCGGTGCCCAGGCGCTGATAGTGCCGTCTAGGGTCGCAAAAATGAAAGCCGCGTGCTTGCCCTGAATCTGGAAATCCGTCTGCGAACCGTTGGCAACGATTCCCGTCGGTGTGCCAGGTCCGTTTAGGCCTGTCGGCTCGGCCGGTCCGTTTCCGGCGGTGGGGATCAAAACCTTGAGTGACTCTGGTGCTCCGGTTGCAGCGTAGAGAGTCGACCATCCCTGGAGGTTATCGCTGATCCACCAGGGCGATGTAGCGCTCCGGGCTAATCCCCAAGGGTTGACCAGTAGTGGATCGGTGTTCGGGGCATGTTCATTGACTTGATTCGAAACCAAATTGGTAAGGCGATATTGTGCTTGGGCCGGGGCCGAAACGACTAGAACAACTAGGCCGACGCAAGCGGCGACTGCGCTCCTGCAAACCTGCATATTAGTGAGCTCGCACATGACTCCACCCCTTAGTGCTCTTGGTTGAGAATTCGGGCGTGTGTCAGTGGCCGCAAACAGGCACGTTGGTTCAAGCTTGCGCCTGTTCAAGCACTCTTCGGAGGCGTGCGCGTCGTTCCCGTGTCAAGTATGGCTACGACTCCAACCAATACCGTGAAAGCTCAGCTCGCGTTCTGGTTGCCGCCGGGCAGGCTCATCTCACGATCGCAGCAGCGATGGCCGGGAGCAATCGCGTTGTTGGGCAAGAGCTGCGCATCGCTCAAGCACCCTGGCTCAAGGATTAGCGGACGAGTGTGCTCGTTCAATGAGCGCGAGTTCCGAGTTCTTCTCCACGCGGTCGAAGAGGATTTCGGAGCCGTCGGGTGAGATATCGAAGTCACCGATGACGAACTCAGCCGGCAGCTTGGCGAGCATGTGCTCTGCGCCGGTCCGTAGATCGATGAGCCAAAAGTCCTTATGGTCGAAGTCGCCGCGCAGGATCACCAGCGACTGTCCGTCTGGCGAGAACGCCACGCGTCGTGCACCGCGCGTCAGGATCATGGTCGGCAGCGGATAGGGTCGGCCGTCCCGTGCAGCGGCTCGCAGCGGGAAGGTTGTACCGATGTCAGCGCCCGAGTACACCAGGAAGCTGCCATCGGGGGACCAGACGGGATCCACGGAATACTCGGCAACCAGGGGTTGGATTGGCGCACCGTTGAGGAAGACGCGGGTCAGATGCGGCTCCTCCTCGCGAACCACTGCGGTGAGGATCGATTGTCCGTCGGGTGCCCACGCGGGATTGCCCCGCAACGCGAGCGAATCGGCGATGATTCTCGAGTGGGAGCCATCCGGGTCGATGACGTAAAGCAGCGCCCTGTCGCCTTCTCTGGTGATGAAGGCAATATGGCGTCCGTCCGGTGAGATGGCCGGAACGCCCGCGATCAGCGAGTGCGTGCTGCTCCAGATCTCGCGGGTAGCTCCCTGCCTCAGGGTCCAGATCCCCTGTTTGCCGCCCTGCCAGGCGACATACAGCACATAGTCGGAACCCAGCCGCGGGTGAGCGCCATCCGCGGAGAGGAGCGCTGGAGTCGGCGCCGTCGCAGGTGCGCCGTCCTTCGCTCGGAGCGTCAGGCGCCAGAGGCTGCTGCCCGAATAGACGACGGTCGCGACCAGACGCTTACCGTCCGCGCTTGCCCCAAGTGAGGTGTACGTCTCGAGTCCGAAGCTGATGCGATCAGGGACACGCCGCTCGGTATCGAGTGTGTACAGCCAGGGGCCCGAGCCGTCGCCCGAGGTGGCAAGATAGACCATGGTGCGTTGGTCCAGCAGCGTCGGGTACGCCACGTATGAGTTGTGAGTCGTGAGACGCTCGAGCCCGGCGCCGGAGGGTCGAACACGCCAGATATCCCAGACACCATCGGTGGGTATTCCGCGGGCGAAATAGATTAAGGCATCGTCGGGCGACCACACCGGGAAGTGACAGTGGACGCCCGCGCGCGCTACATAGACGAGGCGGTCGGGGCTGCCCGGCTCGCGCACGAAAATGGGATCGCCCGGAGCGGTCGTATGGAATACCAGCTTCCTGCCATCGTGCGACCAGTCGTACTCAGCGACTTCCGGTAGATATGTCCGCAGCGGCCCCCCGCCGATCGGCACAGCCAGAATGTTTACATCTTCCGGTCGTGACCCGTCCGAGCTGCGTGTCCAGATCGAAACGAGCGACGAGTCGGGGGAGAAACCCAGCGTACGGATCTCCTTGGGGGAGGTGAACTCACGCTGTTCGCTGCGTGTCAGGTTGCGGTAGGTGCCACTGCCAACTTCGCTCACCCAAACGTCGCTTTTGCCCGCGCGGTTCGCCAGGAACGCCACAAACTTTCCATCGCGGGAGATGGCCGCCGCCCGGCCCACACCCTCGAGGCCCGCGAGGCGGCTGAAGCTGGCATTGGCTAGCGGATTACCCGCGGACTCGGCCTTTCTCGTGGCCCACCATGTCAGCGTCGCGGCTATTGCCAGCAATAAGACACCGAGTGACAGCCAAGTTCGCCCTGTCACACGTGCTCGGGATGCGCGAGCACCGAGGGTCTCGCCCGATTCATCCGTGACGGGTGCCGCTGCAACAGCGTTGACGGGCGCCGCATCGGATGAGGCCTTGAAAGACTCGGTGCCTGGCGGTCGCGAGGCTCTTTGCGATGGCGCCACGCCCGGCGCGCTAAGCAGCGCGACGATATGTGCCGTGAACGCGGGCGGCGTGTTGCCGTCGAGCAGGCGCGTCCACTGCACCCGATGGAACGACTCCGGAACGTCTGTGGCGGCTTCCTTAGTCGCGTCCAGACACACCGGCACGATGAATGCGCGGTCGCGGGCCATCATGTGGGTACGCTGATCCGCAAGATCCCACTCGAGGCGGAAGTAGCCCTCGTGCCGCGACGCTGTGTTCGCCGAGATGACCGGAATAAAGAGCGTGCAGTCGCGGATCTCGCGCCGGATCCTCTGATCCCACACGTCCCCGCCACGCAGCTCGCTCTGGTCGAACCACACTTCGACTCCGGCCTCGCGTAGCGCGCTACAGATGCGGACCGCAGCTACGGCATCCTGCGAGGCGTAGCTGAGGAATACGGCGGGCGTCCGGACGCGCGCCTTATCCTCACCACCCTCCTCGACCATCTCCGCCGCCCCCAAACTATTTGAGGGACATCGTCGCGGATACACAAGGGGTTGGCAACCAGACCGGGAATGACCGCTTCGGGGCGGAGATTTTGCCTGACTGGAGGACCGTTTTTGGCCGCCTGCCGCCGGACTGGCCTCCCGATTGCGGACATTCAGCACGAAGACCCGAGAGGCGGCGGTAAAGGTACTTGCCGACCCAGAAGCGACAGTCGCGAGCGGCGGCCATGTGGTGGCTCAGATGCCAATATTTCTCGGCAAAAGGGGCAGAACCGGGAGTCGCTCGATAGTTCGATGTCGTTGCTATCGCCGGCAATTCACGGGACCCGCCCCGAGTCAGGCCGTGTAGCTGATACCCTCACTTTGGATTTTGATTCCACCAGCGATTCGGGTTGTTCTCGTCCGCACTGGTTGATCGGCTCCGCCACCCCTCGGTTATGTAGATCACTGGCTCCTCGTAAGGGTGCGCCCGATTGATCGCGTCCACGGCCTTCTGCAACACGGCCGCGTCATGAACCACGGACACGGTCACAACCTTAGATGGAGTTCTCGTCACAGTCTGTTGCGCACCTGCCTTTGATCCTGCGAGCGGCCGGTACTGCTCTATACCCTCCGCGTCGATGTACGCTACGTGGTCGTACTTGCTGTATTCCAGCCCCACTGCCGCGGCCAGCGATTGCAGTACCTTGTCCACGCTGCCGCTGGGGACGTGCACACTGACCAGATACGTTCGCTCGAGTCGATAAGTCTTTCCCACGAGTTGATCCGGCGACGCTTCGCTCGCAGGTGCCCCCGCGCTCTGATTCGCCGCTGCAAACAGAACAGCTGCAATTGCTATCGGGAATGTCGCGAGGCGCTGAGTCGGACCCATGATGACTTTCCTTCCTTAAGTTGTGGCAAGTGCCGGAGTATCGACTGCCTGATCAATTTGAGCGGAGACGGCAAGCGCTTAGCTATGCGGCACGCGGACAGCCTCTCGGAACGTGACAAATCCTGCTCCCGCTACCACTTGCGAAGGTTTGCATCACTATCCACCGGGGTGCCGCGCCCGCAAAGCCTTTCCGGCGAGCACATCGTGCGGTACTAAAGCGAACGGATTAACGACCCCAGGGCATTGACAGCCATTCCTTGTCGGGGAGTCGCCGACGCGGAAAGTCGTTGAGTTCAGACGCCGGCACCAGGAATTCGCGATAACCGTGCCCTTTATCGCTGCACTCGTACCGTAGCAGCCACTCCTTCGAGACCTTCATCTGAAAACACGCCATGTCATTCGGATTCATGTGCGACAGATGGATCAACAACCTGTTTGAGACTCGCACTCCGCTGTCCGCGCCATCGCGAAAGCCATTATGCAAAACGTCGACGGCGTCCTCGGCCTTGGCGATGTGATAGACCTTAATGCTTCGCAGATGAACAAGACGCTCAATGGCCAGCGTGACATGCCGCGGTACCGGCTCGCCCGTGCAATAGCCGCGTACAGTCAACTCATCGATCTCCAATTCCCGCGCAGCGTCTCCTGGAGTCAGCGCAGCCGTGCGAAGCAGTTCGGACACGCGCCGTGCCCGTGCGAGGGATATATAGTCGGCTTGCGACGAAGAGACGATCACTGGGGCCCTCCCCTTCCTGCTTTCGAACCTTAGCCGGGTGCGACCCGCGCAGCCCGCTGCAAGGTTTCCGGTAAACAAATCCCTTTTAATGCATCCATCAGCCTGAATCTTCGAGTTGTTCTATGCGGCACAATAGGATACTCCAGCGCCTCTTGAGTTGCAGAAGAGCAGGTTTCAGCTCCGGGCAGGTTCGCCTGAAGCGCATTTATGGTAAGCCGACCAGCCGCTGACAAAGCGGTCAAGTATGGGACACCCCCCGCTCCCAATGTCGCAACTGTTGATACTGAACGCGAATCGCGCCGCGAACTGTGCTTACGGGTGCGGGGCACCCGCCCGGCCACGCTTTGCAGTCGGAAAAATTACCTTGGCGGATCCGGCATCAACAGAACGATCTTTCCTACGCCGCCCTTTTGCGCCAGCACCTGCGCCTCAGCCGCATCGCGTAAACCAAGCCGGCGACCGATTGGGAGAACGAACTTGCCATCGCGCAGATCGTCCGCAAATTCACGTACCTTTGATGGATCAGGCTTCGCGAACACGCGCGTGATCTTTACGGTCGGGTGCAACGCGGCTGTTCCCTCTGGCAATACAGAGGCATAGCCGAACGAGCCTCCCTGCTTCACCTTTGCAATCACCTTTGCTCCGACCTCACCGCCGACAGTATCGGCAACTGCATCCAAAGCGCTTAGCTCCGCAATCGCTTCGTCGTCATCAATTGCCAACAAGCCAGAGACACCAAGGGCGCGAGCGTCCTCCAGTTGTCTCTTGCGAACGCCCGCAATCACCTTCGCACCCATCTTCTTGGCAGTATGTACCGCAGCCCGCCCCACGCTTCCCACCGCTCCCGTTACCAGTATCATCTGCCCTTTCTGCACCTTCGCCGCATGGCGGACCAACTGGTCTCCCGTCAAGGCGATCAGCGGAATTGCTGCCGCATCCACCAGGTCTACCCCGTTCGGCAGGTGCGTCACGTTAGAATCGGGCACTGCCACCAATTCGGCATACGTCGAATTCGAGAATGCAAGTACGCGGTCACCGGGCTTGAAGTGCTTCACATTCGCGCCCACGGCGCGCACGACGCCACTCACATCGCAGCCAAGAATTGCCGGAAACGACAACGGGAAATCCTTCTGGCGCGCACCCGAACGAACCTTCCAGTCAATCGGATTCACACTTGTGGCAGCCGCCGCGATCAATACCGTATCTCCGCTCACCTGCGGATCGGGAACGTTATCTTCAAACTTCAGCTTGTCAGGACCACCATACTCATGCAGCACAACTGCCTTCATCGTGTTTCTCCAATTCCGTCCCCAGACCTTGTAAACATGAGCTTCTCCATTAGATAGACACTGCCAGCCTGGTTAGTTCTGCCCGAGCGAGCGGAGCCGTCGCCAGTCTTAGCGGCACTTTCGCGCCATAACAGTTGGTGCACCGCACCTCGCCACGATGCACGAGGGCGCGGCTTTTTCCAGGCAGGCGCAAGCTCTGACAGCGGCTTGCGTATTGCGCCGACAGGCTCCGCACCGGCCGTGCCTCACACTCGGAAGCATTGGGAAAAACTGCGGATTACCATGCTTCACTCCGCCGCATTCCTGTTCATCATCGGCATCATCGCAGCTGCTTTCGGCATCGGCACCCTGGCCATGGGCGCGGCGGGACTTGCCAAAGCCCTGGTCGTACTGGGCAGCGCGGCGCACCTCGAGCGTCAGCGCGGTTGCCCTCCGGGTCCGCTGTAGCGCAAACCTCCAGTGGCTCGCGTTCTCGCGCGCCGGGTATTCATCGAGATCCCGCGCATAGCGGGGATGTACGGGATGAGCCGGGGGCGGCGCAGTGGTGCAGCCGGCGCGGTCGATGTTTCACTCATCGGTCCAGCTAGCGGCCAAGCACCCGTCTAGTTCCCGTGATTCAGTAAAGTCGCTGTTTTTCCTTACTTCACCCGGACGCTCGCGCTCGAGCTCCTGATCGCGCACCGCAAGCCGACTCGAGTCCCCTCCCGAGCTCTTTGGCATCGGATCAGTGACTTGGAAGTAGTCGCTCTGCTTCCGTAAACAGCGACGGGTCCACCTGCGCGCCCGATGCGCTGGCGTTATCGTTTACCTGCTCGGGACGCGATGCCCCCACAATCGCCGAAGTGACGTTCGGCTGTCTCAGAACCCACGCCAGCGCGAACTGGGCCAGAGTAAGGTTCGCTCTAGCCGCCAGCTGTCCCACCTGTTGCACCGCTTCAAGCGTCGCAGGTGCCAACCACTCCGGGTCCAGGAACGCACCCATTGAAGCGTCCGCCGCACGACTGTTCGCGGGAACCGGCGAGTTTGGCAAATACTTTCCGGTAAGCACTCCTTGTGCAAGCGGTGACCAGACCACCTGCGAAATCCCGGATTTCGCCGACAGCGACAGCAACCCGTTCTCCGGTTCCCGATGTAACAGAGAATATTGCGGTTGACTTGAAACGAAGCGGACAACGTTCTTCAGCTCCAGAGCTGCCTTGATGCACTCGAGAGGCCATTCGGAGAAGCCGAGGTAGCGCACCTTTCCAGACGTCACTGCCCGCGTCAGCGCCTCCATGGTCTCATCCAGCGGTGTTTCGAAGTCGTAGCGATGGCACTGGTACAGGTCCACATAGTCGACGTTCAATCGCTTCAGTGATGCATCCAGCTGCTTTTGGATCTGCTCGCGCGATAAACCACGGTCAGCGTTACTCATTGGGAAGAACACTTTGGTAGCCAGAACGTAGCTATCGCGTCTGACGCCTGTCAGCGCCTCGCCCAGAACCGTTTCGGCCGCGCCCCGGCCATAGACGTTGGCCGTGTCCAGGAAATTGATTCCGAGATCGAGCGCGCGATGGACGCATGAGATGGCGAGCTGCTGGCGCTGCGGATCGGTGAATGTCAGCCACGACCCAAAGCCAATCTCTGAAATTAGAAGTTCACTGTTCCCCAGCTTCCGATACTTCATAAGAGAACTCCCACCGAACGCAACTCACGCGCAGCCGAGACCGCCATGACAGTGCTGATCCTGGGAGCCTCGTGGCTCACGCACCGCTCGCAGCGAGCAGGGCCGCCTCCAGTTCCGCATCCAATTCCTGGCCGACCTGCGCGACCCGCTCATCGCCGAATTGGCCAAAGAGCGAGGATGGAAGGTCGTACTCAAAGATCGCGCGCCCCGAGGTGTCTTCGTAAAGAATGACCCGCAAGGGCGCGTAGAGTCCGGCAGCCAGCACATGCCGTGTCATCCGCTCAGCGGTAAGAGGATTGCCGATTTCGTATTGCATGGCCTTGGACGTTTGGCCGTCCGCGGCGGTCAGCGCGCCATGGTCGCGTACCAAAAAAATCCAGAGTTTCGGCCAATCACGCCGTGCAGTTGCAATTTTCTCCTGATCGCCTCGCACGAGGATTTCGGAGAGTTCCGGCTTGACTGCCGGCACGGATTCGATGAATGCCTTGTGCACAACCTCAAAAGGACGAGTGCATTCCAACGCGCGATGCTCAACCGAGAGTTTCCGTAGTAATCGAGAGGCAGCCACCTTGGCCTGCGCACCGACCCCAACCGAGACACCACCGGTATCCGAACCCTCTGAGGGGGTCACAAGGCGATCCCTGCAATCGGTGGGGTCGTGAGCGTAAGACCCGCAGAGCGTGCTTTCATGAACTTCCTCCTATTCAGACCAACACCAGGTTTCGTGAGTCCCTGGTTCACGCGCGAAGGGAGCGCACAGGGAACCAATTTCGGCACTCGCCTTTCAATCCTCGCGCCCCAGACTAAACCACGCACCGTATTCGCCCACTGGGCCGACGGCGAAGTCATCGAGATAACGCTCGGTCACGCAGCGCTCCTACGCCCGCGGGGGTGTCTCGTTCTGGCGTACGCCGCGCCTGTGGCCCTCTTCCGCCCCTGCGTGACGGCGACCTCGTCGAGCTCGAGCGGCCGTCCGTCCTGATTCGTCAATTGCAACCGTGCGATCGGCCTACTTGACCGATCGTGCGCCACCATCATCGGTTCGCCCTCGACGAATAGATTGTCTTCACCCCATTGGCGCAGAGCGATGAGAACCAAACGCAGTCGGCGGCCCTTCTCGGTGAGGTAGTACTCGTCACGACCACCCGCATTGACCGACGCACGCTTCTCCATGATGCCGCTTGCGGCCAGATGCCTCAGTCGGGCACTGAGGATGTTCTTCGCAAGGCCCAGGCTCTTTTGAAACTCGCCGAAACGTTTCTTGCCGTGGAAGGCATCCCGAACGATCAATAACGTCCACCAGTCACCGATCTCGTCCAATGAGCGGGCAATCGGACAGATCGCGTCACCCAAACTCGTACGTCTCATGGCGACCTCCAAATCGACTATACCAAAGGTGGTTGCTTTTTTAAACCGTCATGAGTATAAGGTTTTTTCATTAAACCTTAGGCGGCAGCCGGGTTGGTCCGACTAATCCTCGATCGCCCCGCGCTCACAAGTCTCACAGCGCCCAAATGGAGGATCGAATGAGCACCAATTCGTCTGAGCAGAATAAGAAGCTTGTGCTACAAGCGTTCGACACACTGTTCAACAGGCGCGACTACAAGGCAGCGGAAAGATTCTGGTCGCCCGATTACATTCAGCACAGCGCGCACATACCACCTGGCCGCGACGGTCTGTTCAATCTGGTACGGGCAGCCCCTCCCACGCTCCGATACGACAACTCCCTCATCTTCGCGCAAGACAACCTTGTGATGTTGCACGGCCGCTTTTCCGGTAACGGTCGACCACACAACTGGGTCGCTGCCGACATCCTGATCATGAAGGACGGTGTGCTCATGGAGCACTGGGACGTCCTGCAGGATGAAGCGACGCGAGCGGAGTCTTTGAGCGGGTGGCCGATGTTCGGCAATTCATTTCCTGAGCCCATTGCCGGTGCTCCTGCACCACTCACGGCGGAACAGGCGAGAACGATCGTGGCGCCTCTCTATGACGCATTGAATCAGCCAGCGAAGAAGGATGTGGCTGCGCTCTTGGCCAAGGCAACCAATCCCGACTACCAATCCTATTCGACTAACGAGGACTGGCTTAGCCGCAACCAACTAGCGGACGTCTTCAAGACGATCGGCACGGCGGTCCCGGATCTGCGCTGGACGATCAAGGACATTCTGGTTTCTGGCGATCAGATTGTGGTGCGAGGCGAAGCGACGGGGACACCCGAACGCGCGCTGTTCGGAGCGAAGCCGACCGGCAAGAGCTTCAAGACCATGTCGATCGATGTGTTTACGGTGAAGGGTGGAAAGCTCGCGTCCGCGTATCACGTGGAGAACTGGGTCGGCGCGTTGCAGCAGATTAGCAACTAGTACGCGCGAGCAGCATGTTACTTCATTGGGAGCTCTGGGCGTCTGAAGGGCGCTATCTATGAAAGCATGACCATTGACGGCGCTCAGCTCGGCGTCGATGTGCCGGACGATATGCCCCTCTTGTGGGTGCTGCGTGATGTGTTTGGGATGACACGCAGTGAGAAATAGTCGGAGCTACTTATGACATCAAGCAACGTCACCGCGACCACGAAATTCCTGGACATCGGCGAACAGCGGTACGCCTATCGCCGCTTCGGCGAGGGCTCAGGCCATCCCCTGCTTTTCCTGCAACACTTCACCGGCACGCTCGACAATTGGGACCCGGCCGTGACGGATCCGCTGGCGCGCGGGCGGGAGGTGATTCTTTTTGAGAACGCCGGTGTGGGACGATCGAGCGGTTCGGTACCCAGGACCATCGCCGCCATGGCGCAGCACGCGTTGGCGTTCCTGGACGCGCTGCGCCTAGCCTGCTGCGATGTTCTGGGCTATTCGCTCGGGGGAATGATCGCGCAGCAAATGGCGCTGGATCGACCCTCGATCTTTCGCAGAATGATCCTGGTGGGGACGGCGCCCCGGGGCGGCGAAGACATCATGCATCTCGAAAAGCCGAGCTTGCAGGTCCATCTCAACGATCCGAAGCTTCGTGGCTACGCAGTCTTGGGCAAGATTTTTTTTGCGCCCACCGAATCGAGCCAGGCCGCAGCGGATGCCTTTATCAAACGCCTTATGCAACGCACGCAGGATCGCGATCCGGTCTCCGGACCCTCGGTCGCGCAAGCGCAGATCGCGGCTTTTCGTGATTGGGAGTCGGTAACGGGAGAGCGGTTCGCAACCCTCAAGAAGATCTATCATCCCACGCTTGTCGTGAATGGTGTCCACGACGCGATGATTCCTGTCCGGAATTCTTACTGGCTGAGCGAGAACCTCCCCAATGCTGTCCTGTTGACCTACCCGGACTCCGGACACGGCTCGCTATTTCAGTTTCACGAGTCCTTCACGAGACAGGCAGCCGGATTCCTGGCCTGCGACTCGGCTGTTGCGCCCTACTAGGCTAACGCGGCCGCCGCCCGGCGCCACTCGTCATTTTCCTACAACATGCAGTCATTGCCCCTTGCTTCCCGGCAAAGGGCTCGCGGGTTCCCGAGATCTCCTAATTAAAATGGAACCGCGAACTGCAATTGGAGTCGATCGCCCTCGGGCCGGTTCTCCGCCGAAGTCTCATGCAGCCACTTGAACGCGATGCCGCCCTTGGCGAACCGGTAGCGAACCTGCGGCCCTGCCGCAAATACTTTGCTGCGATGTCCGTCGAGAAACTGGCGGCCGTTCAGCTCGTCGTCGGTGAACTGATCGAACCAATAGCCAACGACGCTGAACTCGAGCGCGTGCACTGAGGGAAGCGGTCGATAGCCTATCGCATAGTCGATATCGAAGTAGTCGCCGGATGTGTACTGGGTCTGCTGGTTCTTAGAGTTGAACCCCGCGATGGAGAACAGAGAAAACTCGAACTCTGTCGTGGGCAGCCACGTCAGCGCCAACTGTGGGGAAACCGTCGTATAGTTGAGACCCGGGTTTACGAGCTGTTCTTTGTTGTAATTCCCCGTAGGCAGCGACACATCGAATCCGCCGAGCACATGCAGACTGCCGAATGCGGCAGTCAGCAGCACCGGCTGGATCACCAGATCTCCCAAACCGCTACCGCTGCCGCTCCTATGCGGAACCGTAAGGCTGGCGGCGTTGGCGATGAGTACGAGGCCGCTCGTCCAGGCCACGCCATCGATCGAGGTCCAGGTGTGCAGCAGCCGCGCGGCCTCTGCTTCCGCGTTTACGAGGTAACCCGGGACCGACGAGGCGCCGTTGCTGTTGTTGAAACGATCGGCCGTGTAGTAGGTAAGGTAGTTCAGCCACAGTGACTCGCCAGGTGGCGGCATCAAGGCCGGCTCAACCGTGTTGGTCCCGGTCGGATAATGCGCCGCGCCATCCTCCGAGGCCCCGGCGAGAGGCGCCGCCGATAAGGTGAGCAGTACGGCGAGCCCGCGAACAGGATCAAGGCGCGTGCCGCGGTGTCTTGCACCGCGACGTTCTCCGTTCGCAAATGGGAGGCAGGCCGTTGCCCACGCTGCACCGCGCCGGTGGTGCAAGGAGGGCTGCAAGAGCCGCAAGAGAGTTGAGGCGCTGGTTGAAGTGTTCATCCGAGACTCCCCCTGTGATTGAAGCCCTCCGTTCCGCGGCATAGCGTCGTCAACTCGCGCTGCCTCATTACCGCGGGGCGGGTTTTCGCGTGAGGTCGAGTGTTCGGTGGCTCACGACCAAACTATATCGTGGCCGCGACCCCCCGAAGTCGTCGGCGGCAGGACCCGGCTGGTATCTCTGACGCCGACGACCATTCTGATCTACCGGGCCGCGCTGTTGATCTGGGCGCCCCCCCATGCGTCGCTAGTCGCTCTCAACCCAACCGAGCTTGTGACCATCGCTGTGAATCAGAGCAGGGACAGGACCGGGAGCGCCTGGAGGCGTGATGGATGTCACGATGGTGTCGATGTCCCGACCGTGATTGCTGAGCACGAAGAGAACGGTCAGTTTGGCTCCCGCAACCGTACCGGTCGAACTGACGTTGGGTGGAAATTGCACGCTGAAGGTTCCGGTGCAATCGGCATGAACAGTGTAGGTGCCCGTCTCCTGATCATGAAAGCCCGTTACGGGATCGACAGGCGCGCCGGGCACCACGGTGGCATTGGGGCTGGACAATACCTCGTCGACCTGAGTGAGGTGGCCGGCGCCGTCAAAGTGAGTCAAAGCAACCCCTTGCCGCAGAATACTCGCCCCGTTCGGGAGAAAGATCTGTCCTGACACCGTAAACGTGTAGTCGCCGTACAGCGTGGCATCTGAGCAGCCACGGTTTTCTTCTGCCCAGGCCCCAGTTCCACTGAGGGCAAGTAAGACCGCTGTGGATCCAAGAAGATTCTTGTGTACTGAATTTCTCATGGTTGTTCCCCAAGGATGTAAATGCGCAGCAGGAAATTCCTGCCGCGTGCACCCTTTCAGGGGTCAAAGCCCGGCACAATGGAGAACGCCTGTAGATTTCCTGTAGATTTCGTGTATCAGTAATTTCGGCGTTTTCAGGTACTTAGGCGATTCGCGGCTCGGCGTCGGTCTCGAACGCCAACCCAGGCCGATCCAGCTCGACGAGGCGTGATTGTGGACGTGTTTCGATTTGAAAGCTTCGAAGTCGATCGAGACGCTTTCGAACTGCGTCGGGCCGGCCGGCCCGTGCCTATTGAGCGCATTCCGATGGAGCTCCTGCTGCTGCTCTTGGAGCGCCCCGGACAGCTGGTCACGCGTCAGGAAATCCTGGACCGCATCTGGGGCAAAAAGGTCTTTGGTGACGTCGATAACAGCATCAACACGGCGGTTCGGAAGATTCGGCAGGCCCTGCACGATAACCCTGCCAACCCCCGTTTGCTGCGCACCATTCCCGGCAAGGGTTACCGCATCGCGGTACCCATGGTCGATCCAGAAGCGTTGTCGATATCCCCCGTCGTGGTGCAGGTACCACTGGCCAACCCCCTGCCCGCCCCGGCAATCCGATCCAGTCCGTGGCGGATTCGCGCCGTGGTTGCCGCGGCGCTCGGCGCGATTGCGCTGATTGCCCTTACGTATTGGATGCGCAGCGCTCCGCGTCCCGGCAAAGCGATGATCGTGGTTCTGCCATTCCAGAACCTGAGTGGGGATGCCCGACAAGACTACTTCGCTGATGGCATGACCGAGGAAATGATTGCACAGCTTGGGAGCCTGGACCCGCGTCACCTCGGCGTCATCGCTCGCACGTCGGCCATGCTGTACAAAGGAACCCGGAAGGACTCGGCCCAGATCGCCCGCGAGCTTGGGGTAAACCTGTTGCTCGAAGGCAGTGTGCGCCGGGCAAATGACCGCGTCCGAGTAACCGCCCAGCTCATCCAAGCCAGCGACCAGACTCACCTGTGGGCAGGTAGTTACGACCGAGATGTCAGCGACATCCTGAAGCTGCAAAGCGACGTTGCTCGTGGTATCGCAGACAAAATCCAACTCACCCTGTCGCAACGAATTCAGGAGTCGTTGGCCGGCACGCCCAGCGTTGATCCGTTAGCTTATGAGGATTTTCTGCAGGGCCTGCAAGCCACGAATCTCCGAACCCGCGCAGGCTACGAGCATGCGATCTCGGCTTTCAGCCGGGCGATCGCCAGAGATCCAAACTATGCTGAGGCCTACGCTGGACTTGCGCGCGCCGATATGGTGGCGCCGATTTTCGGGGTGTCCACGACGGTCGAACTTTTGCCGAAGGCTGTTGAAGCGGCAACGCGTGCCATCGCGCTCAATGACAACCTCGCCGATGCCCATACGGCGCTCGCTTTCAGCAAGTCACACCTTGATTACGATTGGGCCACCGCAGAACGAGAATATCGCCGTGGCCTCACGCTGAATCCCGGCGGTGCCCAAGTCCACTTCTTCTACTCGAATGGTTATCTCTCACCTTTTGGTAGGCACGATGAAGCCATCGCCGAAATGAAGACCGCGGCAGAGCTAGATCCCTATTCACCACCTATCCAATCCTTCCTGGGCCGAACCTATGTCTGGGCGCGCCGTTACGACCAGGCCCTCGCGCAGTATCAAAAGGCTAACCTTCTGGATCCAAATTTCCCCGTGGGGCATGAGCGCCTCGCTCATCTGTATACCTACCTAGGACGGTTCGATGATGCCATTACCGAGGAGAGTATGGCTCGGACACTTTCCGGAGAGGATCCTCAAGTGGTGCGATCATGCGAAAACGCTCTGCAGAAGGCTTTTGCAGCCCAAGGTGCTCAAGGGTATTGGCGAGCGCTTTTGACGATTGCAGTCGCCGGCCCGAATCCGCCGGAAGCCTATGACGACAGCTATGGCATTGCGATCATTTATTCACGGCTCGGTGAGAAGGAAAAGGCCATTGATTCGCTTGAGTCAGCCTATGCTGAACGCAAGATCGCGATGAGTGAGATCGGGGTTGAACCCGCCTTTGATGTACTGCGTTCCGACCCTCGCTTTCACGTGCTGCTACGTCGGGTTGGTTTGGAGCGCGGCACGTCCGCTGTAGTGCCATGACCGCATCCGCTGCGTAGAGACTGCGCGGTCATCTTGAAAGCTGCAGATCAATGACCGCTGCGAAACGCGTCCTCGACCTTTCCAAAGAGCGATCTCGCCGCTTCTCTCTGCGTCTTGAGTGCTCGGGCGGTGTCCTCGCTATCAGGCCCGACCGCCTTCAGGAAGGCCAAGTTGGCGTGCACCATGTCCCCTGCTGCCTGGTAGCACGCGCCGGCATGTTGATACTCCCCTTTCTCGAAGAGCTTATCGGCAAGAGTACCGGCCTCTCGCGGGCTTGAGACCTCGCAGGCGCTTGGCGTTCCAGTTGCAGGATCGGCGATGGCTAGGTGCGCCGCGGCAACGCAGGCCAGTCCCCAAACGGGAAGTCCTCGCAATCGGTAACCGCGAGGCAGCAAGGACAGCCTCATTCTTCTCTTCCTTCTCTTCTTAACGTGGAAGCTCTGCCACGCGCCGCTGAGATCGGCAAGTTGCGCAAGGCCCGCAGGAGGAAGGCGAACCCCAGGAAGATCCACGGCACGAACACGATCACCGGCCACAGCGGCCTGAACCCAGCATGTGCAAACATCTTCGTCCCCTTGCTGCCTCCGCTCTTCGCAAGTTATCGAGCGATGCAACAGAGTACGAGCAGCGCTAAGTGGATGCTGCATCTCTCTGGAGGAAATGATCGGAGGCCAACCGAGGGATGCTCCCAGTGTACTTTGGAGATAGATCCAGCAGGCATCAGGTCCAGGAACACCCACGGATCACGGCACTCGGCGGCGGCACCGCCGCGCAGGACCGCTTCGCATCTTCCTCGAATGCCGGCAGCAAAGACGCGCTTCTAATGTAGGGGGATAAGCTGCCGCCCCACGGAGGCGATCAGGAGACCTCCCACGACCAGTCAGGGGGACGGTTCCACCGGTGAGTGAGCCATCACACGCAGTCTTTCTGAGCTACGCCTCGCAGGATGCAGAGGCTGCGCAAAGGATTTGTGAGGCACTGCGAACCGCCGGCATCGAGGTCTGGTTCGACCAGAGCGAGCTGCGCGGCGGAGACGCCTGGGACCGGCAAATTCGTAAGGAGATCCACGACTGCGCGCTGTTCATACCGGTCATTTCTGCTCACGCGCAGGCGCGGCTGGAAGGGTACTTGCGCCGTGAATGGAAGCTTGCGGTCGATCGGACCCACGACATGGCTGAGGAAAGGGCTTTCCTGGTGCCTGTCGTCATCGACGATACCGCGGAACGATACGCAAGCGTTCCGGAGAAATTCCACGAGGTGCAGTGGACGCACCTGCCGGCGGGGGAGACGCCGCCCGCTTTTGCCGATTGCGGACGGCATTTCGTCACCGTGACCCACCGGAGTTGGCCGACCTCAGCCGATCGCAGCTAGGCAACCAACGCCAAACCCGATTAGCTGCGCGAGGCGATTTAGCCGGAGTGATTGCCCCCCCGCTGTGCGCTGCGCCACAAGCGAGTTCCCGTCATTATCCTTCGGTTGATGCCCGCTCGACCTGCTCAGACTCTGCCTGCTGTCGTTCGTGAAACTTATAGACCGGATGCTCGCAGACAGCTCCTATGTCACTAATTCTGCTCTCACCCTCACGATCAAGCGTGTCGAGCCGCGCTACCTCACACTTCTCATACACTCGAAACGCTTCGCCGCACTCGGCGAACTGGGCGTCGTCGCTCTTCCACGGAGCGCATTCATGATCGATCGCCCGAAGCACGCTGCGTTCAGTTTCGCGGTTGCGCGCCGCCTGCTGCTCGGGCGCCCTTTCGGCGACGCCAAGATATAAGATAATCGACAAGAGTCCGATGACTGCGGCAGCCAACAGAGCGGGGAAGTGCATTTTCATATCGTCCTGATCCTTCGCGGTGTCTCCACGAGACCGCAGCAACGAGCGTGGTTTACCAGCTAGGAGGCTGATGATACGCCTCGCGGACATGGCCGCCCAAAGCCTGGGAACGTGGCCATGAGCGCGGGGGTTCGCGTCCGCGCCGCATCAGCGTAACCACGGCGAAGCGCGCCTCGAGGGTCGGTGCGGCACCTCTCTGTCGGAAGGGTGGGACGAGGTTGGTCGCTAACAATTGTTGACGGTGAGGCGTGCGTGGTCGCGGCGCCACTGGGTATAAGTCCGGGGATGACCGCTATCTGGCGGACATTCTTACTTCCAGCATGTCCGCGCGGAGTCCACCGCGAAGGATCTCAAGACCTCTGAGGTGTCGGTTCTCCCGCGAAGCACGGTTACTACGTCACCTGGTACCGAAGATGCAGGATGTCATGCTCAAGCCTTATCACCGATTGGAGCTTGAGCGTTCTCGCGGATCCAGCGATCCTGTCGAAAAGGGTCGGTGTGCCCTCGGCGCCGTCAGCGACCGGCATCACAAGCAGGCTGATCTCGTCGATCAACCGTGCGGACAGGAACGCGCCGTTAATCCCGCCGCCGCCTTCCAACAGCAGCCGCTGGATCGCGAACTCCTTCTTGAGGGTGGCGAGCGCACGCGCAAGATCGACATCGTCGGTGCCGGCGAAGATATAAGAGATCCCGTCCCGCCTGAGTTCGGCCACGTGGTCGTCGGACACGTTCGTGGTCAGAACGATGATCAGCGGGTCACCGTTCACCTCACCCCTGTTGAGGTGCAGCTTGCCGTGACGATCGAAGGCAATGGCGTACGGACCTTTCTCCGCCTTCGGTGCCTTCCAAGGCTCCCGGGGAAAGCGCTTCTCAGTGCTAATTGGCCGAGGCTCGCCTGCCGCGAACTCGGCCATCGTGGCTCGACCGACGATCCAGGCGTCACCGCGAAGATCAGCATGGACTCGTTCGTAGAGGTCACCGCCATCGAGATTTTTGGGCCAGACCGTTGTAACGATGCGGCCGTCGATGCTGGACATCATATGCATGATCACATGCGGCTTCATGGAGTCCTCGAGACTGGCAACACTTCGCGCTATGTCGAGGGAAGACTCGGTGCTCCGGTTGTCCGGCACAAATCTGATCTCCGACGATACCAACGGATGGGGCTACCGGTTCCAGCCGGTCGAAGGCGGCCTTGCGCCTTTTGGCGACACAAGCCGTCTTTTTCGCAAGGTCGCGGACCCCGCCCCGGCGGCGATTTCGCCCGACTGGCGGCAGCTCCTCGGGGATTATGGCCCGAGTTACAATCGCGTGCGAATTATCGACCGCGACGGCCAACTTGTTGTTCTTATCGAAATCGCTTATGCGCCGCTTACGCGTGAGTCGGGCGATACCTTGCTTAGCGCTACCAGTTCGGTGAGTGGTTGGCCTGTTGGTCATACTTCGGGCGTATTACTCTTTCAGCACATTGTGTTTGTGCAGAATATCCTTCAGCTGGTCTTGTGGCATTGCCGGTACAACCCAGTAATTTGGGCCGGTCATCGTCCGAGCAGCGATTAGTGCATTGTCCACGGCTTCCTCGGTTGCTTCGGTTACTGCGGTGAATAACGGATTCATCTGCTCGCTGATCAATCGCTCGACCATGACACCTTTTGGGGGAGTCGGCGTATTTGAAGCGGCACCGTTACCCTCGTCTGCACCCGCGTTGGCCGTCGAGAACGCGATGAATATATCCCCGGACCCCGTCATTTCTATCGCACCGGCCCGTCCCAGACCTAGCGGCACCCGCCGCGCCAGCCGTTTCAACTGGTCGGGAGTTAGCGGCGCGTCGGTGGCAATCACGACAATGATTGAACCAACGTCGCGGCTGCTCGCCCCGTCGACTCTGGTTGATGGCGCTGTACCGCAGACGGGCGCCACCGTCCCGTCGTAAGGATCCCGAGTGGGAGGAGACAGTTGGCGCTGGACGCATCTTTTCTGGGAGATGTTCATCTCACGAGCTACCGGAATACCCGCGATTCTCAGCTGCGGCCACCGCCCGTAATTGCACTGAAGCAGCACGCCCACCATAAAGCCCCCATCGCGGGTCTCTAATTTGCGCGATGACGTTCCAGTTCCTCCCTTGAAGCCGTTACAAATCATCCCAGTGCCGCCGCCCACATTTCCCTCGGCGATCGGGCCTCCGGTAGCTGAGGTCAGTGCCTCCAATGCATCCTCAGTCGTCACGTGTTGGCCTTTGATGTCATTCAAAAGCCAGTCCGCGGTCTCGGCAACTACGGGATACCAGAAGTCCCCCGGCTGATTGCGTTTAACCAACCAGGCAATGACAGCGTCACGTACCACGCCCACGCTGTTCGTGTTGGTGATTAGGATGGGCGTTTCGAGAACGCCACTCTCCTCGATCCAGTGAGTTCCGGTCATATCACCGTTGCCATTCCCGGAAAAGAAGCCTGCGAATACACTTCGCCTTCCTTGCTTGCCGCGCGGCAGAATGGCAGTGACGCCGGTCCGCACCGGTCCCTTGCCGATAACGAGTTTCCCTTCGCCGGAGATGAGTGTCTTGTATCCGACCTCGACGCCCTTCACGTCGGTGATTGCGTTGAAGGGCCCGGGCGTGCCGTCGAATGGGATTCCCAAGTCACGCGCTCGCGGCTGCGTCGCCGCATGATCCGGCTGAGTTTCGGCCGCGGCTGCCCCCACGCTCCGATTCGCTGGTGTAAGCAGAATGGCCGCGATCGCTATCGCGAACGCCGCAGGGCGCTGAGTCGGAGTCATGATGAACCTCTACTCTTATACGTTGTGGCAGGTGCCGTGTAATGAGTGCCACAATCTATGTGGGCGACGGCACGCGCTTAGCCTACCGCGACCCGCGAATGTCCGCTTCGGGGCAGTCATTCCAGCGCAGTCAATGGCTGAAGCTTGGAATATCCTCAAGCTGGATCTTGCGGCGATCGATATCGGGGAAGTGGCTTTGGCCCTCGGTGAGCCGCCAGCGCCGACAAGGACCTTCCGGTGTGGGCTCGATCCTGACTCTTCGACCTTGCGCCGCTCCAACTAGTGAGTCGCCGCCGGCGTTCCGTCCGACCAGCTGGACACCGGCACCATAAAAATCGCCTCGGGCTCGGGCTCCAGGACTTCGCGGTCGTCGAAGACCACCGGAGACCCGGGCAGGTTTGCTCCCCAGCTCGCGCCCGCGACTTTGGGAACGTGGAACATGAGGTGCGGGTGCCAATGGCCCACGCCATCGCCCAGGTACCCATCCTTGGACATCATGAAGGACATCGCGCCCGGCTCGGGCGCAGGGAGCTCGTTGCGCGCGGCCGCGGCGCGAACCTTCTCGAGGATCTTTTCCTTCGAGTCTCCGGCGAGCGCGTACTTCGTCCGCCGGAACGTGTACTCGAGGACGGACCTGGAGGCTGCCGCGTTATAGCAAACCGCTCCTCTGAACTTCGGGTTCCAGAAATCGTGGGTGTCGGACGGCTGCATCCACGCCCTCTCCACGAGACAGGTGAATCCGTTGGTGCCGCGGACAGCGGTCTGATAACCCTGCGAATCAAGAGTGAGGACCGTGGCCTTGTCGGAGATCGCGGCCGGCGCGGCACTGCGCGCGAGTGCGATCTCGGAACCGGGAGGCAACAGGTATTGCTCGAGAGGCGCCATCCGCTCGTACGGGGTCGCATCGGCGGCCGCGAATCCCGCCAGCGCCGATAGCACCACCGCCCGCGTGCACGCTCCGGCCCAGCGGGCCAGGTGTCTTGTCTTCATGGGGACGCTCCTTATCGGGTATGCCCATCGTATCAACAGCGCCGCACTCGGGGGCATTCCGGTCACTCGTCCCCACGAAAGGCCATGCTCGTCCCCTGAAAGGCCTTCGCAGTGCGCCTTTCGTTATGCCACATCGCGGCAAGGAGGCCATTGGTGCGCTCACTCTTCGACCTTGCGCCAGCGAATCTCGACAATGCGGGCGTGCCACCCAACACCGGGTCGCGGCGGCCCAGGCCGTCTTCCATCACGGTCGCGCGCCTGGCCTCAAGAGATCGGCAAAGGGCGCTGTCGCTCCTTAGTTCACGGACGCCTGAGGAATCTCAAGTAGAAAGCTGCGAACACCAAGACAATGCCGATGTTCACTGTCAGCCGTTCCCAGAATCGGTTTCTGAAGAACGCGAAATCCACGCCGACTATGACGGCTGCCATTGCCACCACGTACAGCGCGACAGCGACCTGCCTGCCCATTTCAGCTTGCATGGCCAGTATCGTAAAGGAAGGGGCGAATGTCCGGAAAGCAAGTCCCCCGATGCGCGCGAATGGTCGCGGATGCCCAGAGGCTTGGCAACTGAACGCGGATGGGAGACCAGAATGACCGCTACTGGGAGGCCAATCCGTGCGGGCGAAGGGCGGTCGGCTTTTGGCCGGGAGCTACCCTCGTCGCTCTCGGTCAAGCCTCGCCACTTGAGCTAAGCTTTCGACTGCGGAGGCAGTGAGAACATCTCCGGCGATCTGTCAGAGGTAGTCCCGCCAGTGACCGAGTCCTCGCATGCAGTAGTCAAAGCGCGCACCGCGCAGCTGTTATGACCCGCCGCAAGAAAACCCACGCCACGCTCTTTGCGCCGCCGGCCTCGGAAAGGTCGCGGCCGCGACGGCCGCCGGGTTCCGTCGAGGACAATCCGGCGCTGCAGGCGATCTGGCACGTTGTGTGCGCGATTCCGCGCGGCCAGGTGTCGACCTACGGAGCGGTCGCCCGGGCGGCGGGACTGCCCGGCAGGGCACGGCAGGCGGGCTATGCGCTGCGGGTCGCACCGCGGCCACTGCACCTGCCATGGCACCGCGTGGTGGGCGCGGGCGGGCGCATCGCTTTTCCGAAGTCGTCGCGCGAGCATCTGGAGCAGGCGCGCCGGCTGCGCGCCGAAGGAGTCGTGGTGCGCAACGGCCGCGTGACAGCCGCCGCCATGACAAGGCTCGATGAACTCTAGCGGCTCGGTCTCGACTCCTGCTCGCGTCACCATGGCGCCGTCCGCGCCGGAAGTCGCTGCAACGTCCGGTCCGGGGGCGCCCGCCGCGCCGCTGCATGAGACGCCATTTCCGGATGGCTCGGGCAGCATCGGCTTGCCCGATGGCTGGACCATCACGGGCGCCCATGCCGGCGAAGTGACCGCCAAAGGCCCGGCGTCCGCCGTCGAAGCGCCGCCAGCCGTGGTTACGCCGATGCGCCGCAGGCGGTAGCAGGACTCACACAGCGCGCGATCGCTATCCGTGACGCGCCTTACGTACGTAGCCGGTCAACTGCGACGGCTTCAACACTTGCCACGGCATCTGCCGGACTAGCCCGCTGGCCTCCCACCGGAGGCGATGACCGAACGCGAGCGACCCGGTACTTCCCCGTGGCCTCTTACCAATGCAGCGAGTAGTTGTGGCCGCAGTTTCCACAGAGATCGCCTTGGCCCATGTATGCCGGGCAGGTGCAGCCTGACACTGAGCATCTGCCGTAGCCTGCTTTCAGCGGTGGGGTGCTCGGTTCATCGCCGGTGGGAAAGAGCATTCCAATAAGCTCGAATGATTCCGGGGGCTGCTTGCCCAGGCCTGGGCTTGAGGTATTCATGTAACTTCCTCGTTTATCGTTATGAATTGTGCAAGAGCTCTCGTGCCGCGAGGCACTTTGGCGGAGCTTCGCACGAAACCTGAGCGCCGTGAAGCGCCAGCACGGCTCGACGCGCGAGACCAGGCCTCGGGCAGCTATAAAAGGAGATGTCCAGAAGGCTAATTGAATTTAAATCCGACCTCCGGGATTTGCATGGGCTCTTCCGGGAATCGGACCCTCGACCAGCGGATTGACTAACCTCATTCGGCCAGCGTGCGCTTTCAGCCGGCATCAGCGGCTGCACGACTGAATGAACCGCACAGTTTCCTGCCAGATGCCGAGAACTGCATCACGTACGAGTAGGTTTCGGTGGCCCGCGTTGTGATTTCACGTCAAATTGGGCCCGAGAAAATCGGACTTATTTAGAAGCCGCGCGTCGCTGGCTGAGGGCATCACGTCCCGCTCCGCTGTGGATACACAAGCAGTACCTGCGAAATCCATTCGCCTCGGGGGAGCGCCACGTTGGGTGGATAGGCTGTTCATCGCCCTCGTGGTCTACGTCATCGCCGCCGCGACGTGGATCCTCACGGGTGTGGGCGGACCGCTGATCAGCCGCTATGTCGCGATGTTCTCCAACCTCGTCCCCGTTTTCACGAGCTTGGTCATTGCCGCTACCGCTGCGTCTCGCGCACCCGCGGGAGCGGTACGCAACGCGTGGATCTCGCTGTCGATCGCGCTCGCACTGTATTTCGTCGGGATGAGTATCGCCGTCGGTTCCTGGCTGGTCGGTCGTGATCCCTTTCCCGGTCCCGCTGACATCCTTTTCTGTGGGTTCTATCCGGTCATCGCGGCAGCCGCGCTGTTTCTGCGGCGGACCACCGTCTTACGCGTATCCTGGATCCAATTGTCATTGGACGCGACGATCTCCGTGGTGGGTTTCGGCGCCTTCTTTTGGTTCCTCGTGATCCATCCGGCGGCGCTGCACGCCGAAGTCAACCTGCTCAAGGAAGGCCTAAGTCAGGCGTATGTCGCGCTCGACTGCCTGATCTTGCTGATGCTGGGCGTGCTGCTGCTCAGCGGGGCTGGGGAAGCGCGCGTACCGCGCATCCACGTGCTGCTCGTGAGCGGATTCGCCATGATGTTCCTCGCGGACATCATCTGGTCGCTCGCCAAGATGCGCGGCTACTATCTGCCCGGCGGATTTCATGACGTGCTCTATCTTTGCTGCTTCGTGCCGGTGGCCGCTGCCGGACGCGAGCAGCTGGGTACCTTTGGCGCGCCAGCGCGCGCGATGCCGACGAGATCGGATGCTCTGGCGCGCTCGCTTCCCTCCGCCGCAATCCTTGCCGCGTTTCTGGTACTGGTTTATTTCAGTCAAGGTGAGGTTCGCGGGCCGGCGACCGTAGTTACCGTCATCGTATTCGCACTCATGCTGCTATTCATGGCCAGGCAGAGCGTGGTGTTGCGCATGGCGGAGAATCGCTACGCATCGCTGGTCGCGAACGCCTCGGACGTCATCGTCATCGCCACCGCGGATGGGGTGCTGCGTTTTGCCTCCCCCGCCTGCGAGCGCACGTTGGGCTGGAAGCCGGACCAGATCATCGGCAGACAGCTTTCTGAGCTCTGGTCCGGGGAGGACGGCGAACGGCTCAGGGCGTTTTTGCGCGAGGTCGCCGACACCCCGTCCGGAACCGTCGGGCCGGTGGAGTTACGAATTGAATTGGGAGCGGAGCATCGCGTGATCGAGGCCGTTGCCAGCAATCTGACGCATGACCCGGCAGTGCGCGGGCTGGCGCTCAATTTCCGCGACGTCAGCGACCGCAAGGTGCTCGAGGAGCAGTTGCGGCGGCTGGCATTCCACGATGCGCTCACGCTGCTTGCGAACAGGAATCTGTTCCGGGATCGCGTGCAGCACGCGATCACTCTGGCCCAGCGTGACAGGTCCTGCGTGGCGGTCATGTTCATCGACCTCGATAACTTCAAGAACATCAACGATTCCCTCGGTCACGATGCCGGCGATCGTCTTCTGCGAACGGTCGCCCAGCGGATCGTTACGGCGAGCCGTTCCTCGGATACCGTTGCGCGGCTCGGTGGGGATGAGTTCGCGGTGCTGCTGGAGGGAGTTACCGCGATCACGGACGTCGAGCGCATGGCCGAAGCACTGATAAAGATCCTGGAGATGCCGTTGGCGCTCGATGGCCGGGAGGTGCGGGTGACGGCCAGCATCGGCATCGCCTCCTCGGCGGCCGGAGCCGGAGCCGAAGCGCTGCTGAGCAATGCTGACATCGCCATGTACCACGCCAAGGCGGCGGGCAAGAATCGCTATGTCACGTTCCACCGGCAGATGCAGGACATCCTTCAGGAACGCATGCGCCTCGAGGCGGATATCGAACGGGCGCTCTCCAGGGGGGAATTCTTCCTCGAATATCAGCCGATCGTTGACCTCGGTACCAAGAGCCTGCTCGGTGTCGAAGCTCTCGTGCGCTGGCGGCATCCGGAGGTCGGCGTGCTGATGCCGGTGCGGTTCATCCAGGTAATAGAGGAATGCGGTCACATCGCCAAGCTTGGCCGTTGGGTGCTGAAACAGGCCTGTCGCGATATGGCGGCCTGGCGCAAGTCGATAGCCGGTGGCGTGGCCCTGCGACTCGCGGTCAACATCTCGGGCCGCCATCTCGAGCAGGGTGATCTGGTGCATGACGTGAAACAGGCGCTGCTCGAATCCGGACTGGAACCGGACAATCTTGTCATAGAGCTGACCGAAAGCACGATCATGGATAACACTGGTGCGAATCTCGAGCAATTCCATCGCCTGAAGACCCTTGGCGTCCGACTCGCGATCGACGACTTTGGCACCGGCTACTCATCGCTGTCCTACCTGCACCGCTTCCCGATCGACATTCTGAAGATCGATCGGTCCTTCGTAAGTCGCCTGACGAATTCGGACAGCGGGCCGGAACTCGTACGGACGGTCGTAACGCTCGGCGAAACGCTCGGGCTCGACACGGTGGCTGAGGGCATCGAGCTCGAAGCGCAGGCGGCCGCGCTGCTGGCGCTGGGTTGCGTCGCGGGACAGGGGTTCCTGTTCGCCAGGCCCGACTCCCTCGAGCAGCTGTCGCAAAGCCCATTCGTCGCCCGCCGCAAGGAGCTGTGGACGGCGCAAGCCGCCTGTGAAGAGCTGTCCGCGACGGGTCGCTTTACAGCGCTGAAGGTAATCGACCCGCAACCTCACGGCGCGGATAAGGGAACCGCATCGGTGGACTGAGCGAACTTGGAGGCAGCATTGCGCTAGGGCTGTCTGAGTCCATCCAACAGGGCTTTGTGGAAGACCGATGGGTCCTGCATCATGGGTGCGTGGCCTAGTTCTGGGAATTCAATCAACTTCCCGTGCGGAAGCAGCGCGGCGGCGCGCTTGCCGAGCTCGGAGTAATGGCCAAGTTTTGCTCGAACTGCGGGTGGCGAGAAGTCCTTGCCGATGGCGGTCGTGTCCTTGTCGCCAATCATGAGCAACGTGGGTACCGAAATCTGCTGAAATTCGTATATAACCGGCTGTGTATAGATCATGTCGTAGATCGCAGCCGAATTCCAGGCAACGAGTTCCTTGCCGGAGCCGGCATATAGCCCCGCGAGCATATCGACCCATTGCTCGTACTCCGGCCTCCAATGTCCCGTGTAATACGTGTCGCGTTCATAGTTGCGAATCGTTTCACCATTGGTTCTAAGTTCTCGTGCGTACCATTCATCGAGCGAGATCGACGGTACGCCCATGGCTTTCCAATCCTCGAGACCGATGGGATCAACCAATACCAATTGCTTTGTTTCAGCCGGATACATGAGTGCGTAGCGCACGGCAATCATGCCGCCCGTGGAATGAGCTACAAAAGTCGCCTCATTGATGCCCAGCGAGACCAGTAACGCGTGGGTGTTCCGCGCCAGTTGCTGAAAGCTGTACTGGTAGTGCTGAGGCTTGGTGGACTTGCAGAACCCGATCTGGTCTGGCGCGATGACGCGGTAGCCCGCCGCGACAAGCGTTTGGATGGTGGTGCGCCAAGTGGCGGCACAATAGTTCTTGCCGTGTAAGAGAACGACTGCCCGACCGTTGGCTTGTTGCGGACGCACGTCCATATAGGCCATATGCATTTGTTCCCGTTGCGAGGAGAACTCAAACCGCGCGACGGCGTACGGGTACTCAAAGCCCTGCAATTCTGGTCCATAAGCGGTAGCGCCGCTTGTCAGCGCGGGAAACATTAAGAGACTAAGAATCCTCAGGATCATAAGCGGACTCCAGTAGGTGTCGGCGCGGCCCCGACTCGCGGAAACTGCTCATCCTATGTGTGGAACTCCACGACCTCGGCGGCTCGGAGCTCGTCCACTCTCGTTGATCTTGGACCTCTAGTACTTGCCTTTGGCAAATACAGGGTTATCGATCGTGCCGCCGACATGAAATGGGAACGATAGCTTGCCATCTTTCAGCGTCCCGCCTGCCAATCGTGCGAACAGATTCGTCACAAAGCCCTGCTTAGCGACAATCTCCGCCACACCCTGGTAGTTCAGCTCGTCGGAGCCAGTGACGCTTACACTCCCTGAGCCATCAACATCGACTCCGTAGCCGTTGACGTCGATGACCTTGCTCGAAATTCGCTCGTGATCCAGCTCCAGGTCGGTCGAAACGAAATTGAACGAGGAAGGATCGTTTTTGGCGGGACCGAGATCGTTGTAGTGCGCTAGTTTCATCAGGTTCGCATTTAGCTTCAGGCTCGGCACCTGGCCGTCTCGCACCGTCAAGTGGCCCGAGCCGTGTAGGCCCTCCAACGGATCGAGAGTGTGCTCGATTTCTCCGGCGATTTTTAACTCGCCATCCATCTTCCCCGTCATTTTCCCGCGGGCATTTCGAAAGGCGCTCAGAAGCTGAGCCACATCAACTTGTTTCATCCGCGCATCGGTCTTGAAGCTTGGGTTCTTCCCCGACAACTTAATCGAAAGCTTCCCGGTCGTGTTTCCCCCATACGTTTCCGCGGTCACGTCAGTGAACAAAACTTGTCGCGCCTGCAGCCGGATATCGGAGCTCAGATTTTTCACCTCGATCGCTCCAAACCGCAGCAGCGCCGCTTTCAATGTGCCGAGCCCATCGAGTGTGGTGGAAGCAGGATCGGCCAGAGCGTCGACATTAACGTTTGCAAGTTCGCTGGAGATCTCGTGCGCCTCGAAAAAGATGGGTCCTGCCGCGTGGGAGGGAAGAAGATTTGATGCAGTCACCTGCCCCCGCTTAATTTTAACCATCGAGATCACTCCGATTGGAAACGAGTTCGGTGCATTTTTTGCTCCTGGATTCTCGAAGTTCCAAGGCCCGTCTGGTTCAGAAACCAGATTGATGACCGGCTCTTCCAGCACCAGCGATCTGATCACTATCGGCCGGTGCAGCAGCGACCACGGGTCAATTTGAGCTTCCACCCGCGCAACTTTCAGGATGTAGCTTGCCGGAAACAATGGCGGGCTCTTGATTGCGAGATCGTCCACGTAAATCGTTAGCCTGGGAAGGAACGTCACCGCCAACCGGCCGATCTCCACTTTCTTTCCGGTGCTCTCTTCCAAATAGGAGATCGCCTCTGACCGGGAGCGATCCTCATTAAGCAGAACAAGCACAATGGAGACGAACACAATGAGCAGCGTCCCGGCGATTCCCACCAGAATAAGCCCGGTCCTACGACGGATAGTCATGGCTGTCTCGGCACTGCATTGACTTCGTACGGATTGTGCTTCAGGCGTTCACGACTATAAAGGTAGGCGGCGGTGCCGACGCGTGCGGTGGCGTACGGACGCCGGCTTTTGTCGGTGTCAATGTTGAGTGGGTGAGTAGCTGCTGTGTGTTTTGTTTTGTCCGGCAGCGAACGGGAGGACGCGAGCGAGTAGGCGGCGACAACGAGCTCACGGAGCCAAGGAGATTGACTTCGGCCCGCACACCTTTGCACTGAAAGGCAGCCGATGCACATTGAAGCGCGGTATCCGCCCCGGCGATCAGCCCTGATTCGCCTCGTCGCGACCGCGCTGTTGCTGACTCTCGCGGCTTGTGGCCAATCGAGCGATACGAGAAAACCTCCTCCGGACAAGAACGCGCCGCGCGCGCAGCTGTCCATCGGCTACAGTCTGCTTTACCAAGAGGCCGATGGGATTCCTAAGCTAAGGTGGATCTTCCTGTTTAAGGACAAACCGGAAGAAATGCGGCGGGTCACCAATGATCTGATCAGCTATTACCAGCAGCTCGCCGACACTATGGAGAGGCTATCCAAGCAATATCCCGCCATGCGCATCGACGTGGCAGCAATGTCCGAAATCGAGGGCGACGAGCGTAAAGCCATTGGCGCAGACCTGGCGAAGGACTTCACCCCGCTCACGGGCAAGACCGGCGTCGAATTCGAGCGCGAGGCGTTACTCATGTTTTACAACACGCTGAACGAGCAACGTCATCTCACCGGGGTGATGGTGGCGCTCGAAACCGACCCTGCGCTAAGAAGCTTCCTGGAGACGACCAAGGCCCAGTTGGAGGCACGCTACGCGAGAGTCGGGGCGCTATTGAACCGCCGCTATTTCACTCAGTAAGTTTGCGCCGTCTCGCATCCCGCATTTCCGGCTCGCCGCCGAAGGGGCCGCCGGTTACGGCGGCCCCTCGTCTCAGGCGACGACTGGCGCAATTAACCCGTGATCCGATCCTTGCGCTCTTCAAGCACGCTTAGTGCGGCGGGGTGCCACTGTTACCGGGCGCACCGGGGTCACCCGTTGCGCCCGTTGCGCCGGTGTTGCCCGTATTACCTGTATTACCCGGGTTACCCGTTGCGCCGGTTGCACCGGTGCTACCGGCATCACCCATTGCGCCAGTGTTTCCGGTAGTGCCGGCGCTGCCTGTGTCACCCGTTGCACCGGTAGTACCGGTGTTACCGGTGTTACCAGTGTTACCAGTGTTACCAGTTGGACCTGGGGGACCAGCGGGACCTGTTTGAGAGCAGGCGCTCACGGCAAGCGTCATCAGTGATGCGACGATAAGGCTTGAATATTTCACGACGATTTCTTCCTTCCATTCGATGGGCATGAACTCAGTAATCCATGCGCTCGGTTGTCAGTGCATGGACCGGCAATGATCTCTGGTTGTCTTTCGTCCATCAGTCTTCGCAGAGCGAAAGTGGCAGAGCTAAATCGTCAGCGCACGCGTCTAGCGATCGCGCGATTTAGTACACCACCTTGTAGTCGCCGCTCTGTGCGCTAGAACACTAACGGGGACGACTCGTCACCCCGCAGGTGAAAAACCATCCCTAAGAACCTACATCGCTCGCCTCGGTGTCACTGCGACCTTTGAGGTGCCATCGCTAGACATATGATCCGCAAGCGCCCATGCTTTATGACAACGCGATCTCGGCATGCGATCCATTCTGCGGGTCCTGACATGACTCCAAATGGCGACACGCCGAGACCGAGTTAGGTACCGACAAGGGCAAACCCGTTCGAAAGGCGGGGACGCAAAGCTACCGGTCTAAGGGCGTAACGGCCTAAGACAGCGGGGTTGCCACTCTCCACCCCAGGTGTGAGCGTGCAAGCCTGCCTGCATTAGGTCCGAGCGCTCCCAACCGTGATTCGAACGTTCGCTTCAGGGAGAGCTTATGTCATCTACATCGGCAACGCCCGCTGGGTGCTCGAACAGCAATCCAGAGCATCGGGCCGGGTCTGCTACTGGCCATTTCATGCTCACGTTGTGCCAACTGCCCGGACCTGTGTCCATTCGGCCGCCCGAATCGCCGCAGCTGAAGCCCTTCACATTCTTCACGAGTCGTGAGCGTGAGCCTGATGGCAGTGAGCATTTGTACCTCCACATGGGGTACTTCGTGACGCTGGCGGATGCCGAGAAATGGGTAGAAGGTGTGCGCGGCCGTTTCCCCAACGCGATCGCGACCATCGCACCAACCGCGTTTTTGCGACCGTCCAATGCCGAGGCACCCGTGTCTCAGGCCGCTGGTTCTCAGCCAGGGGTTGCCGAGAGCAGCGACGTTACGCCGATCGAAGATAAATCGCTGACCGACACACAGATCCTGAAAATTCTGGAAACGCGCGGTGTTGTCCGAGGTCGAGACGACGGTGATAAGGGGGATTGCGATCAGGTCGCATTGCTCCGCCCCGAGGACACAGGTACTCGGCATGCTTTGAAGCAGGCTGTTGTTCAGGGTGCACCGGTCTCCTTTGCCGTTCAGCTCCAATGGTCGGCGCAGCCGATCGACCTTAGCCGTGTGCCATCGCTCGCGATATTCAAGGCGTATACGCTCTACGCGACAGAAAGTCGCCGGGAGGGTCGTTCCCGCTATTTTCTTCGGCTGGGTTTCTTCGGCGACCCGAACTCTGCGAAGCAGCTCGCCGTCCAAGTGCGCGCGAGCTTCGCCGCCGCAGCTGTGGTGCCTGTTTCCGACCAGGAGGTTACGCGCGCACGCGAAGCCACTAAGGATAACTCTTCAATCCCGTCTCTCGTGCAGCAAGAAGTCAACCGCACACTCAATTCCAACAGCACACAAGGATCGCCCACGGCATCAGAGCCTGTGAGCGACAGACCTCGCCGCCTCTCCCGAGACCACATGACACTCGAGCAGGAACTCAAGCGCCTTGCCCGGAGGGAAATGTGGACCAATCCCGACCTTCTTAGCGAAAGCGGCGTGCGCCATATGAAAGTAAAAGTTGAGGTACCAAGGCGCACGTCGAGCGGTTCCAGGCCTAAAGGAGTTGGGGCGTGACGGAATCGAACCCTCGAGCAGCGGATTAAAAGACGCCCGTTCGTCCTCTTTACGGAATCGAACCGGATTGCACCGTTAATTGGCCTCCCCTGCTTATTGGCCAAGGTGATCGGAATCGCCGCTATTCGACGTGCTCTACTGGCGGCCCGAACCCGTCGCTCGCGATGTCGGCTTCCGGGCGGCCAATTTAAAAGGGCAGGGATTTGAAGATTCAATGCTAGCGCCTCGGATTTGATGCAACGTTAAAAAGGGTATGGGAACCTCGGTCCGGACTACAATCCGACCGTCAAATAGCTCCTCTGAGGCCGACAGCGATGCGTCACATGGCCTTGTTCAACACGCAGCCCAGAATGCTGCTGGTGATAACAATTGGGTGGCTTGCGGCTAGCGCGGCGGCAGCTCAGTCGGCGCGGAGCGACCCACTCTCCCATACCGGTTTGCCGTCAATCACGCACGACGTGACTGCAGGCACATCGCCAGAAACTCCCGACGTGACCGTGACGACCCCGAGCTCTCCTACCGAGCAGGAAGTAACGGGAGATAGCCTGTATCAATTCATAGAGCACCACGCGACGGTGCACTATGTGAGTACCCCTACGACGCGCAATCTTGCGCGTTGGCGTGGAGGCATGCAGAGTATTTGCCCCCTGACAGTGGGGCTCGCCCCGGGGTACAACGCGTTTGTAACGGCGCGACTTCGCGCGCTGGCCGCGTATGTTGGCGCGCCCGTGCAGTCGAACACGCAATGCAAAAACAATGTGCAGATAGTCTTCACGAGCAACCCCACGGAAGGAATGGATGAGGTCATAAAATGGGCGACGGCAACGGGTACCTTTGGTACCAGGAATTCGGGAGGGGCGAGGGACCTCCTGGCGTATAGAAGCGACCACGCGATCCAGGGCTGGTACATAACAACACGCGGCGGCGCCAGAGTCTTGAATACTGACGTGGCATTAGTAGGGCTCGACGTGCTGCCCGTCTGGCCACAGATCGCCCAGAAATATCTCGGCAGTAACGCCTTAGGGACACGCTTGGGCGGTAGTAGCGGGAGTGGGATCGGCATCGGCACCGTCATCCTGATCGTCGACACAACGAAAGTCGTGGGCTACACCATCGGGACGATCGCTGACTACTTAGCGATGTTGAGCTTGTCAGTGGTGCAATCGCCGGACCATTGCGATCCACTGCCGAGCATTCTGGACTTGATGTCATCGACCTGCGGCACCCGTGAGATGCCTGTAGCGATAACAGCCGGCGATCTGGCTTTCTTGAAGGCGCTTTATTACCGCAACACAGGGTTGGGCCCATCGCTTTCAAGAGCCGCAATCCAGGACAATATGATGCAGCAGTTCAAGCTTCGTTAGCACCGCTTCTGGCCGCTGTCTGGGTCCTTCCGCCATTCCTAGCAATCTCTGTGCACCCCAATTTCAGTGCACCGCACCACGGCAAGAACGACCTTGTGAGCCTCGCAAGCCCGCCACGGCGTTCGTTGCATTAAACATAATATCGACAACGCCCTGGCACCTGAGCGTGCTGGGCTATGAGCGGTGGTTGCCGTTTGCACCGCATGCGGCTCAGACTTCGTGCACCGGTCGAGAAGCTCCTGCGGAGAAGATCAATCCCGGTCAGCTGATGCATCCGACCCGCTCGGCCCACTAAGCAACTAACGTTTTCGGGGAGATCAAGCTGAAGGAACTGGCTCGTCGTGGGCTGGCGCCGCAGTCATACTTGCGCCAGTGTCGATCACCAGAAGAGGCGGATTTCAACCGCCAAACAAATCATTTCAAGTTCCTAAAGGGGAGTAACCATGCAATCGGCGAAATTCCACTCGCGTGCAGTTCTGCGGAACGTAGTGGCCGGAGTTATCGGTGCCTTCGCCCTGTCAGTTGCATCGGCTGGCGAGGCACTTGACCCGGCGGAGGCGCAGGCCCGCGCGACCTGGCGCGCGAATATCGAGCAGATCGAGACGCCCGCGCAAGGATGTTTTCATGCCTCGTATCCCAACCTGGGTTGGGAAAACGTGGCGTGCCGCTCCGGGCAACCGCGCGCCTACTTTGTGCCGCGCAAGCTGACAGCGGGAAAGCTGGATCTCGTAGGCGATGGTCATGATTACGCCGCCGGAGTGACAGGATTGATTTCCAGGACCGTCGGTAGCTTTCCCATTGTGCTGGGCGTGAAAACCGAAGAGAGCGTGGGTGTTGCAGCTTTCGGCGATGGAGGAATCCTCGGGCCGAATGAATATTCGCTTCAGCTCAATTCGAATTTCGCCGCCGGGTCGGCGGCCTGCAACGGCATTCCAGGCTGCCTGGTCTGGCAACAGTTCGTTTATTCGCCGGATTATCTCGCCCCGGGCGTGGCCGGGGTCTTCATCGAGTATTGGTTGATCTTCGAGTATGGCCAGCCGGCCGACTACACCTGCCCGCCGGGCTGGTACGACATTCCGCCCTACTACTGCGTGATTAACAGCGCGTACACGGCAGCGCCTGATTTCCCGGCTACCGACCTGGCGAGCATGAGGCTCTCCGGATACGCCGTCGCAGACGGCAACGACACCATCGTTGCCAGCCATGACAGAGAGGCCTACTCGCTCAGCGTCCCGGACAACGTGGTGGATTTGGCGACGGTTTGGAGCCAGTCGGAATTCAATGTGATCGGCAACGCAGGCGGATCGGAAGCGGTGTTCAACCCGTACACGATGATCTGGGTGAGCGTTGCGGTAAGCAGTGGAAGTTTCGCCGCCCCAAGCTGCGTCAGGAACGCCGGTACGACGGGAGAAACCAACAATTTGAACCTGGGTGGTTGCAGCGCCTTGCCCGGCCCGGTCCCGTGGATTCTGTTCCCGGAATCGAACTTCTAAGCCTTGAGCCGCAGCAGCCGGAGGGGGCAAGTCCCCTCGGCTGCTCGCGGCACCGCGCAGGCGAGCGGCAGTCGCCAACAAATCCGACTAAGAACGTCGAGATTCCAGTGCCAGCCCTAGTCCAAAGGCGACAAACATTCCGCCGGTCAAACGATCGCATGCTTGGACGACAACCGGTCTTTGCAGAATACCCGCGATCGGTCGTGTAGCTGCAATGAGACACGTGAACCAGATCAGGCCGAGCAAAGCGTGAATAGCCCCTAGCAAAACAATGTATGGACCGACTGATACGTTCGGGGGTACAAACTGCGGCAGGAACGACACGTAGAATATTCCGACCTTGGGATTGAGCAGATTTGTCAGCGCCCCTGTAACGAATGCCGCTCCTTGAGCGTCATTACGTTCGCTCGCGGCCACATATACGCGCCGGGGATATCGCAGCATCTTGTATCCGACCCATAGCAAGTACGTCGCCCCAATCCATCGCAAGATTGTGTATGCCAGCTTCGACACCGCCAGCAGCGCCCCGAGTCCCAAAGCGACCAACGCTGCCCACACAAGACAGCCCGTGACAATACCGAGGGCAGCCAACGCGGCCCTGCGAGGTGATCCACCGGCGGCAGTCCTGAGCACCAATGCCGTGTCGAGACCTGGCGTAATGGTCAGCAAGGATGCTGCCGCCACATACGCAAGCAGGGAAGTCAGCACTGCGCTCATGTCGACCTCCGCGACTTTGACTCCATGTCAAAGCATACCTCCAGCGCGGCGGACCCCGTGTCCGCGTAGCAGCGGCAAGAAAATGTCGTCAATCGCGGGCGGTGCTTTCGTCGGCGGAGTAAGCTAAATATCTGTGAACCGGATGCCGAAGGTCACCGAGTATCGTCGGGACCTTCACGCCTCCATCGCACCGGAGCTGCGGTGAGCCACTGGCGCAGAAAACCGATCGTTATAGAGGCATGGCAGTTCATGCCGGCCGGACAGTGCGAGGAACGGCCCGCATGGATCGACCCACAGTGGTTTTACGAGGACATTGAAACCGGAGCCGACCGCAGCAAGGAGCACCGCAGTACGCCGCACATGCGAATCCCGACACCGGCCGGTACGCTGCGCGCCGATCTCACGGACTGGATCATTCGCGGCGTGAAAGGCGACGTGTATCCCTGCAGGGCCGAGGTGTTCGCCGCAACTTACGAGCCGGTGCGGTAAGCGAGCCTGGTGGCCCCTTGTCGAGAAAAAACGCCCGCACGCATGCGGGCGCTTCACAGTGCAGTCGACGGTGTGTACAGCTTGGATCGATCGACGCGCCGTCCACTTGCGCGCTTACCGTTCTATTTTGCGGTCTTCTCCGCAGCGGCAATCGCCTTGTTCGCTTGCGCCATTGCATCCTTGATCGCAGCCTTGACGCAGGGCGGATCGGTTTCCACAGAGCTGGGATAAAGCTTCTTGAGCTGCGCACACGCCTGGGTGGCGCTGTCCTTGATGCGCTTCTGCAACTCAACCGCCCCCGAGTTTGTGCCGATGTTCAGATCTGCGTAGCTAACCTTGTAAACAATCGAGAGCGCCGGCGCCCCTTTCACCGTCGTCGCTTCCACGTGCGGTGCTTCGACCACCACTTCTGACGCTTGCTGAGCCCAGCCTGGCGAACTCGCTGCGAAGCAGCTTATCGCGGCAACCGTTATATAAAGTTGACCAACTCGCATAGGAGCTCCCTTATTAGTATGAGCCGTGTTAACAACCCCGTCGTCTCGTGAGTTTGAATCGCGGGAGTTTCGCGCATGATACACCCTTGGAAAATCCCGAGGCGAGAGTCCCGTTGACGCAGGGCTGCTCAGCCTTAGTTACGTCCGCGCGCAAGTCGGAGGCCGCTCTCAACGGCCCGGCGGGCGTTCACGATGGCCCCAAATTCCTTGTGCGATGCCGCAAAGGTTCGCCCACGACTGGGGCCGCGGGGACAGCCTTCAAATGCCGGAGCCGACACTCCACCGCGCTGGATTGAGCCCCGGCTTCCAATCAGCGGATGGCGATAGATTAATGACCGATCCTGACCCAAACCTGCCTGCGACGAACGGCTGGTTTCCGGCGGCAGATATTTGGGCCCGAGTTCACGGCCGGGGCGGTGCGATCAGGCGACTGCCGCCGCGCACAGATAACTCAGCCACCATCAGTCATGACCGCGGCGGACGTTCGCGTACCAGCGGCGGAGTCTGGCGATAATTGCAGCCGCGAGCCGTTCGCAGTTGCACAAGGTGTCTGCGGGCTCATCGGTGGCACTCACCTAGACGCGGCATACGAGTGCGCCGAGGCGAGCCAGCAGGCGCGGAAGTTTCCGGACGAGATCGAGGCTAATAATCCCAGTAGCCAGGGTTGTTGAAATTCAGCGTCGTGCCGTTCACCACTATCTCAAACCACTCCAACACAGGTGCGCCGGATGCGTCGACCGCGTAATAGATTGTCTCGCTGATCGACTGCCCGTTGACCGTGCCAGTCGCGTATGTGATCAACTCTACGGTGCTGGTGTCGTTCGATGCTACTGAGTAGGTTTGTGTCAGAGAGCCGATAGCATCGTTCGTATTGACGACGTAGTAGGTCCCCGAGCCGAGCGGGCCCGAGTCCCCGACAGTGAGCGTCGATGGCAGCGGATCGGTGCTGTTATATAGGAAGTCAAACTGCCCGCCGTTAGCGGAGATGCTCATTCCGAGCGGCTGGTACGGGTTCTCAAGGTAGTAGGCCGTGTCGATCTCAGTGACGATCGGAGATCCGTTTTCGGTGATCGTCAACGAGATCGTGCTGCTGTTGGCCTCTTTCCCATCGAACATCGTAGTGCCATTGTTGGGGGTCTCGCTGTAGATGGCCGTGTAAGAGTTACCGCCGCTGCTCGTCGTCATGGTCGCCGAAGGAATGTTGAAAGGTTCCGCTGGTGCGAGTGCCGATTCCAGGTTCTGTGGCACCGGGTTCGGTTGCATGGGCGTCGAGCTCGATGGCATGGCGCTGCCTCCGCCACCCCCGCCGCCGCCACACGAGGTGAGAGCCACCAGTGAGAGCCCTATGACGGCGAGATGAGCGCCGTCGCGTAGAGCTGTTTTCACGTGCCACCCCTTTTTCATAAGGCGGCGGGCGCGTACCATGCCGGCAGCACTACACGAGCCTCAGCGCCAAAAACATAGTCATTCGAGACTTGCGGTACAGCAAGCGGCAAAGGCCCGCATTGCACGGCAAAGCACCGTAAACGGTTCTCGCCGCCTCACTCACTAAGACACGACCCAAAGGCCAAACCCGACATTTGTGGGATCGGTGACCCTCTAGATCCGACCGGTTGTGGCCGGCAGCCGCCTGTCAGTGGGCGACCGGCCCGGACCTAGCTTACGGCCGCAAGCGCTCCGCAGCCGTTCTGGGTTCCGAGGAAAGTAGGCGCGCCACGCCGCGGCCGCGCGGGTCCGCCACTGCGGTGGTGTCCGAAGGTCCGACGGCGATTACCTGAATGTCCCCGTCGAACCCTTGGTTCACGAACATGTAGCCGCGAGCGACAAGCGCTGCGCGCACCGTCGGAGCGAGCGTCGCGTAAGGTTCCTCAAAAAGGGTATCGGGCGGCAGCAGCTGGTGGTGGACGCGAGGCGCCGCGACGGCAGCCGCGAGTGGCATGTGGTAATCGTGCCAGTTGGTCAGGACCTGGAATATCGACGTAGCGATGCGTGACCCGCCCGGCGTGCCTATCACGACCGCCACCCGGCCGCGCTCGGTCAGTATCGTTGGCGTCATGGTTGACAGCGGACGCTTACCGGGCGCGATCGCATTGGCGTCGCCGCCCACGACGCCGTAGACGTTCGGTGCGCCGGGCGTGACGGAGAAGTCATCCATCTCGTTGTTCAGCAGAAATCCCGCGCCGCTGACGACCTGGCCGGAACCGAACCAGTCGTTCAGCGTGTAGGTATTCGACACCGCGTTGCCCCAGCGGTCGATGATCGAGAAGTGTGTGGTGTTGTGCTGCTTGTCGAGCCCCGCCTTAACCTCGCGGGTTGGTGTCGGACGTTCGATGCTGACCTCGCTCGCGCGCCGGGCCAGGTAGGCAGGGTCGAGGAGTTGCGTTACCGGGGCCGGCTGGAGGTCAGGGTCGCCTAGGTAGGCGGCGCGGTCGGCGAAGATGCGCTTCTCGATCTCAGCCAGCAAATGCACGTACTGCGGCGAGTTGGGCGCCACGCCCGCGAACGCGGCGGCGAGGTCCGTCTTCATCGCCAACATCGACAGCAGGGCAATGCCGCCGGAGCTCGGCAACGGCGCGGTAATGACGCGGTAGCCGGCCCAGTCGCCGGCGAGCGGCTCGCGCCACAGGGCCCGATAAGCCGCAAGGTCAGCACGCGTGATGTGGCCCTGGCTGCGCGCCATTTCGGCGACGATTAGCGTCGCGGTCCGCCCGGCGTAGAACCCGCGCGGACCCGCGGCCGCGATCCGTCGCAGCGTCGACTCGAGCTCGGGCTGACGGAACGTCGCGTCGGTCGCGAGAGCGCCGAAACTCGCGAGGAAGTTTGTGCGCCCGTGGAATTCGGCCGCGGCATCGTCGCGCCTCGCGGCAAGCATGCGACTGACGCGAAAGCCCTGATGCGCATAGCGGATGGCAGGCGCGAGATCGACCCGCCAAGGGAGCCTGCCGAAGCGCCGATGCAGCTGCCACAGGCCCGCCACCGTGCCGGGCACGCCGGCCGCGCCGGCACCGATCCGACTCGCGTCTGGCACGATCTTCCCGGCCGCATCGAGGTACATGCCCGCGGTAGCACTCCCGGGAGCGCACTCGCGGTAGTCGAGGAAGTAAGCCTTGCCATCGACGACCAGCGTAGCGAACCCGCCTCCGCCGAGGTTGCCGGCTTCCGGATAGGTCACCGCGAGTGTGAAGGCGACCGCGACAGCAGCGTCGATCGCGTTCCCGTCGGCGGCGAGGATTTCTGCCGCAGTGTCGGCGCCGTACTGGTCGGAGGCGGCGACCGCGGCGGTTGTCGAGCTGGGCAGCGGGACCGGCGTGTGCGCCGCCGCGTTATCGGCCAGGAGGATGACGCTGGCGACTACAACCGCGTGTGCACTACGCCAAAAGGTGAATATCACGATCCACGCTCACGCAGCGCCACTCGCGACCCACCCACTGAGCATTTTTGGTGTGTGCGGTTTCCCACGCATCTGGCCGCTATCGGGTATGTGCGTGCCTCGGCCTACCACGCCTTGTGGCCGTCAGCTGACGGTTCGACCTCTATTTCCGCTTCTTTTCACCCGAAGCACCCAGAGGCGCTGCTTTACAGCGGCCGTTCGAGCCTCGCCACGGTTCACTGCCCACCATGGAGCGGTCCGAATGTGTTGGCAAGCATTAGCGACATTGTCAGGATGCCTGCTCCGAGGACGAGCACGTGACGGGTCTTGCGCAGATCGAAGCTGCCGACACGACAAATAAGCAGGTATCCAACGGCAAGGTTGAAGAGGCCCCATAGAACATTGACAATCGAGGAGGACAAGCCTACCCCGGGGCGGCGATGCGAAGGGGCTTTGGAAGGCGTGCCCCGAAACGCCATTCCCGAGATGGGGCAGGGTATTCGCAAGGAACGCGCCCCCGAAGAAGTATGCGACATGGTGATACCAGCGCATCACCTTCCCTCCCCTTTTGGTTACCAAAGCAATGGTAGCAGGTTGCTTCCGACCACTTGGTTTGGACGGCGTCCTTGTCGACGTACTTTGCAAAGCTTACAGAGCTGCCCGTGAGCGTCAAAACCACGTGCCCCTCGCTATGTCCGGCGCGGCCCTAACGGTGGTCTTACTACGCCTTGCGCTGTTCGGTGCTGCCCCCGAACCCGACGAGGGAGCGGCTGCTCACCTTTGGCAGATCCTCATGACCTGCCAAGCACCGACAATCCTCTTTTTCGCAATCAGGTGGCTACGGAGCGATCCGCGCGGGACGATGTCCGTTCTGGGGTTTCAGCTGCTCGCGATTGCAGTCGCGATGGCACCCATCTACTTCCTTAAGTGGTAAGAGCTCGTTTCACACAGTCTCGGCCGACAGTTGCGTCCCACCTACGGACATCGGTTTCTGTAGAGATGACGTTCCCAAGCAAGCCGCAGGACATCAGGATATGGCAGAATGAAGGTCACACTCCGCTCAAATACATAGCGGCATTGCAGAAAACCTTCCAAGTGTATGCCGCCGACTTTCCGAATCAGTACGTGTCCCGGTTAGCGAGAATCCGCCCGCGGGAATTCCGAAAAATCCGCGCTGACCGGGGGAATGCCGCGCTGAGGGCTGCCCGCCATGTGTGACCGAGCGCACAGATGCGCAATTGCTCTGGGAGTAAAGAAGACCTAAGAAACCCCGTTCAGCGTAAGGAACGGCATAAAGCACGGCAAAGGGGATAGCAAATGAAAAAGATCTTACTGACCAATCTCCTCGCTGTGAGCTGGATCTTATCCGCCGCGGCGTGGGCAGCGCCCCCGTATCCGAAGTATGCACTCATCGAAATCCCATCGATTGTTGCAGCTGGTGGGAGCATGTCGGCTACAGCGATCAACGATCGCGACGAGGTGGTGGGGAACGCAACTCAGCCGGATGGCGCTCCCTTCTACGGAGCCGCTCACGCGTTCTTCTACCAGCACAGCAGCGGTGCAGTGAACCAGCTGACCTTCGGCTCCGAACAGGGTAGCTATGCGTTTGGTATAAACGACCAGGGAATCATCGCAGGCTACGCGGAGAATCCCGATCCACCGCAAGCGGTCCTCTGGTCGAGCAGCGGCGGAACCGAGGGCTTGGGGGCTGCCACTATCGCGATGGCCGTTAACGAACGTGGCACTGTGGTGGGGAACTATGACTGTGAAGTCGCGGACTGCGCAGCTGTGTGGAGTGGCCCGACCCACGCATTCGCTGCACTCCCGGGTCTTTCTTCTCCACCCCCACCGCCGTACTGTTTCGCGCCACCGCCGCAAAGTAACGCCCTCGCGATCAATAACAGGGGGCACATCGTTGGCTGGGCCGAAACTGCCGGGGATTGCGGGGGTGGCGCTGTGGAGTGGCACGACGGGACCATAACGTTGCTCGTTCCGGACGCAGCAAATGGATCGAGCGTAGCAAATGCGTTGAACGATCAAGATGACGTCGTCGGCATGTCTGGTGATCACGCCTTCCTTTATCATCGAGGCAGACTGTCCGATCTGGGCACGCTGCCGGGAGATTTGAGTAGTTCAGCGAATGCGATCAATGACAACGGAGAGATCGTCGGTGTATCACAAGATGTGGACGGGAACTCGCGAGCCTTTGTCTACGTGAATTGCCAGATGTACGACCTCAACTCCCTGGTGGATACAGGGTCTGTAACACTCCAAGAAGCCGTCGGTATTAACTCCCAGGGGTGGATCGCCGCGAGTGGTACTCGGGGTGGCCAACAGTACGCTTACTTGCTCAAGAGAGTTAGATAAGCGGCGCGCGTCATCATAGTCCGCGAGCTCACTTCGGCGAGCGCGGAAATCATGTCGCCGCCCTCAACGCGGCCGGCGCGACGCTGTCAGCCCAATAGCGACCCGCCAATGCGGGCACCGCCTGAAAACGCGACTCCTCACTATTGCACGGGCGCGGTCGCTGCGGCCGCGAGCGGCTTGCCTTTTTCGACAATGTAAACGGCAATGAGTTTGGTAGCCGAGTTGCCTTCGTTCTTGGCACTGTGCACGACGCCGGCGGGAATCACGAAGCCTTCTCCGGCTACGACCTTACGCGGCGGTTGACCGGCAACCAAGAGCGTCGTTTCACCATCCGTGACGTAACTGACCTCGTCTCCTGGATGGGTGTGCCACCCGACGACGCCTCCTGGTGCAAGTTCCACACGCGCCACTACAGCTTCGCGATTGGGCACCGACACGTCGGCCTTGGTGACGACTGTGCGCGTCAGTCCGGAATTTTGTGCGAGTACGACGCCCGCCAATGCAACCAGCACTACGCCGGCGACGGTCCACATCTTGCTTTGCGTCATAGCTGCTCCCTAATGAGTGTTTCGCGATGTGCCCGGGCAAATTGTGGAGGGAACACCTCCGAGAAAGCAATCCTGTATTAATGGCCGCTGACCTCCCGACTGTCGACGTAAGCCGTTGCAAATGCCGGCAAGACTACTCGAGCCGCAGACCGCGAAAAGGGTCCTCGCAGAGCGGTGCTCGCTCGGCCCCTACTTCGGTTTAAATCCCGGCATGCCTTTGGCCAAATCGCTCTGGGCTAACAGCACAGCGCTCCGGACCGCCGCGTGGAAATCGGCGTGCACGAGCTCGGTGGGTATCGAGCGGCGGAAGAAATCGGCCCATACAAATTCGGCAAACGCAGTCCGCGTCTTGTCGTAACCCCCCGCATCTCGCACGTACCCGGCAACCGACCGGTAGACGTCGTCGACCAACTCATTCAGGTGTTCCGGAATCATCGAGTACAGATGGCGAATGCCGTTTTGGTCCAAGGGATGAACCCAGAGGTTCTTATCCATCTGCTTCCAAAATTCATCCATACCGCTGGAAGAAAGATCGGCTTCCGTCAGGAAGAATCCGGTCTCTACGCCAGCCTGCAATGCAGCTCGCGCGAGATGGTGGTGGTCAGTGATGAACAGTGCGCCTTGCGGCCCCTTCACGGCGGGTATTGGGTGAGCCTGCATAAAGTCTCGCTGCTCCCGCGGTTTGAGTGAAGCGAGGTGCTTTGTCTTGTCCTCGACCTCAATCATGCCCACGGTGAGCTGCGTAGGGCGCGAGTTCTGGATGATCGCTTCCTCGAGTTTAGGCATCTTGGTCTCTTTTCGCGGCGTCAATCTGACCGACCCGGAGCGGTTCCGTGTAATACAGCACCATCGCGATCCTTGCGTGGTTCCAATAGCTTAAGACGGTCGGCAGTCACGTATCCCGGATTCAGGACCGTCAATGACCGGGCATGGCCGGTCCGCGACTGTCGGACCTGCGAGGTTTCTTGCTGCACTGCGGGCGCTAGCGCTTTGAGCGTTTGTTGTGCCGCGATGCTGTCAGGTGCACGCTACCTCTCCCCTGCGACGGCAGGTTCCAACAAGGGGGAAAAATCCATGATTCGCACGTTCATGATCGCCGCGGCATCAGCCGCAGTCCTTACGATCTCACCAACGCTATTCGGTCAGCAGCCGGACCATGGTACGGCCGCGCAAGCCAAGGCCATGCTCTTGAAGGCGGAGGCAGCTGTGAAGGCCGATAAGACCAAAGCTCTCGACATGTTCAACGCGGGAGAAGGTGGCTTCCGTGACCGCGACCTCTATGTATTTTGTGCCAACATCAGCGACGGAAAGATAGTTGCCCAGGGCAACCCCAACGCAAAGCAATTGCTTGGCCAGGACGAGAGGACGATCAAGGATTCCACCGGTAAGAACTTCGGGCAGGAGCTTTACGCCGCCGGAAAGAAACCGGAAGGCCAAATCACCAAGGTCAGCTATATGTTTGTAAGGCCGGGCGGTGATACAACGCCGGTGCCGAAGGTGAGCCTTGTAACCAGGGTCAGCGATCTAGTTTGCGGCGTTGGTTATTACAAGTAGCTCGTTCCCGAAACCGGGGCGCCGTACTTCGGCGCCCCGGTCACCTCATTGAAAGTAGCCGGCAGCCGCTTGCCCGGGATCACTTGCCCAACGCGCGGCTGCGCAGAACTATCCTCTGAGATCACACCAAGTCGTAGCGATCCAGGTTCATCACCTTGTTCCAGGCCGCCACGAAGTCACGCACAAACGCCTGCTGCGAGTCGCTGCACGCATAGACTTCCGCGAGAGCTCGGAGCTGGGAGTTCGAACCGAAGACGAGATCAACGATGGTGCCTGTCCACTTGAGTTCGCCCGTTGCCCGCTCGCGCCCCTCCAACACGCCTTCGGAGGCAGCGGACTTCTGCCACTTCGTGGTGATGTCGAGAAGATTCACGAAAAAATCATTGGTCAATGTCTCGGGACACTTGGTGAAGACACCGTGCCTGGACTGGCCGACGTTCGCATTCAGAGCGCGCAGGCCGCCGATCAGAACCGTCATCTCGGGAGCGGTCAGCGTCATCAACTGCGCTTTGTCCACCAGCAGCTCGGCCGCCGATCCCTCGAGTCCCTTGCGGACGTAGTTGCGGAAGCCGTCTGCGGTCGGCTCCAGTACCGCGAACGAATTCACATCGGTCTGTTCCTGCGACGCATCCGTGCGCCCCGGCGAGAAGGGAACCTTCACTTCTTGGCCGGCCTTCTTGGCAGCCGCCTCGACGGCGGCGCAGCCTCCCAGAACGATCAGGTCAGCAAGGGAAACCTTCTTGCCGCCGGAGTGTGCGCTGTTGAAGTCCTTCTGGATCGCTTCCAGCCTCCGCAGAGCCTCGGCCAGTCCCGCCGGCTGATTGACCTCCCAATTCTTCTGCGGCGCCAGACGGACACGCGCGCCATTAGCTCCGCCGCGCTTGTCGCTGCCGCGGAACGTTGCAGCAGACGCCCAGGCCGTGGTGACTAGTTGCGAGATGGAAAGTCCGGACGCGAGGATCTTGGCCTTCAGGGCGGCAATGTCCTGCTCGTCGATCAATTTGTGATCCGCTGCGGGAATAGGGTCCTGCCACAACAGCTGCTCGTTGGGAACGAGTGGACCAAGATAACGCGACCGGGGACCCATATCGCGGTGCGTCAGCTTGAACCACGCCCGGGCGAAGGCGTCCGCGAACTGATCCGGATGCTCGTAGAAGCGCCGCGAAATTCTCTCGTAGACAGGGTCGAACCGCAGCGCAAGGTCGGTGGTCAGCATGGCTGGCGATTGACGCTTCGACGGGTCATGGGCATCCGGCACGGTACCGGCACCCGCCTCACCTTTCGGCTTCCACTGATGCGCACCGGCCGGGCTCTTCGTCACCTCCCATTCGTACCCGAACAGGTTCGAGAAGAAGTTGTTGCTCCACTTCGTCGGCGTGCTGGTCCAGGTGACTTCCAGGCCGCTGCTGATCGTGTCACCAGCGTTGCCGGTGCCAAATCGACTCCTCCAGCCGAAGCCCTGCTCCTCGATGCCGGTAGCTTCCGGCTCAGGACCCACCAGTGCGGCGGCACCGGCACCGTGAGTCTTGCCGAACGTGTGGCCGCCAGCGATGAGCGCCACCGTCTCCTCGTCGTTCATCGCCATGCGAGCGAAGGTCTCGCGAATATCCCGCCCCGCAGCGATCGGATCCGGGTTGCCGTTCGGCCCTTCCGGATTGACGTAAATCAGCCCCATCTGCACGGCACCGAGCGGATGTTCGAGATCCCGGTCGCCCGAGTAGCGCTTGTCAGCCAGCCAGGTGTTCTCGGAGCCCCAGTAGATGTCTTCTTCCGGCTCCCAGATATCCGTACGCCCGCCAGCGAAACCGAATGTCTTGAATCCCATCGATTCCAACGCGACGTTGCCAGCCAGGATCATCAGGTCAGCCCATGAGATCCTGCGGCCATACTTCTGCTTGATCGGCCAAAGGAGCCTGCGTGCCTTGTCGAGGTTGACGTTGTCCGGCCAGCTGTTCAAGGGAGCAAAGCGCTGGCTGCCGCTTCCGGCGCCGCCCCGGCCGTCGCCCGTGCGGTACGTGCCGGCGCTGTGCCATGCCATACGAATGAACAAAGGTCCGTAGTGGCCGAAGTCTGCCGGCCACCAATCCTGTGAATCCGTCATCAAGGCATGCAGGTCCTTGACGACGGCATTCAGGTCGAGCCTGTTGAACTCCTCTACGTAGTCGAACTCCTCGCCCATGGGGTCGGACTTGGCGGAGTGCTGGTGCAGGATGTTGAGCTTCAGTTGATTGGGCCACCAGCCTGCGTTCGCTGGAGCACCAGCTACGGTGTGTTTGCTAGCTGCGCCCGCGAACGGACATTTGCTTTCGCTTGCCATGTTCTCTCCGATTGAGTTCCGTGCCCTCACGCTGTTAGGTCAAACTAACGCTTCGACACCGATATAGCCAATCGATCTTATGATCGCGATCAATAGAGACACCCTATCGTCGCGCTTAGTACAACAGGTCGCCGCCCACCACGGGAACGGCGACGTTCCCGGAAGTTGAACTGAATCCGCGGATATCGCGACTCATGGGGCGTTCCAAACATTATGGAGAGTATCAATGCACTTGAATCGCGCCACCCGTAAAGCGGTGGCTGTCCTTTCCCTCGGGGTGATCGGCGCTGTGACTCTGGTCGCCTGCGGTGGCGGCGGCAGCGGTGGTGGCAGTGGCGCCAGCAGCAATGCCAGTCCACCAGTTACGCAAACCGCCAGCGGCTTTGCCGACACCGCGTTGGTGTCGGACAAAGTTGGGGTGGTCGCTACAACCACCACGATTGACGCCAACCTGTCCAATCCCTGGGGCGTGGCGATAGCGCCCGGCCTGCCCTTCTGGATCGCCGACAACAACAGCAACCTCTCGACCCTTTACAGTGGGACGGGCGCGATTGAGACCGACAGCATCACCGGCAGCAATGAGGTCGGAATTGCCATTCCCGCCTCTGCCGCTGGTGTGCCCGCCAATCCCACCGGCCAGGTCTACAACGGAGGTGGAGGTTTCCTCATTCTGACCAGTGCGGGACAGGAGTCAGCGCTGTTCATCTTCGACGGCGAAGGCGGCACCATCGCAGCCTGGGCAAACGGTAATGGCGCCACCGCAGTCACCGCGTACGACGACGGCGTGGCGAACGGCGCCAATCATGCGGTGTACAAGGGCTTAGCAATCGGTACCGTCACCGGTGCAACGTTCCTTTATGCGACCGACCTGCACAACAACAAGGTCGACGTGTTTGACACCAATTTCTCCAAGCCGGCCGCTATGCAGGGGAAATTCGTTGACCCCACGATTCCCGCTGGCTTTGTTCCCTTCGGCATAGCGGCTCTGAATGGTCAGCTATACGTCAGCTACACGAAGCAGGACGCAGCCAAGCACGACGAAACGACAGGCGCGGGCCTGGGTTACGTGGACGTATTCGACTTCAGTGGCAACTTCGTCAGCCGATTTGCATCGGCCGGCGCACTGAATGCGCCCTGGGGAATGGCGATCGCACCTGCGGGATTTGGTTCGCTGGCAGGGGATCTGCTGATCGGCAACTTTGGCGACGGCAAGATAAACGTCTTCGCTCCCAACGGCGCCGCATTGGCAACCTCGATGGGCCCGCTCACGGTCACTAACGGTGGGACGATAACTATCCCCGGCCTGTGGTCGCTGGTGTTTGGCAACGGTGACTCCGATAAGCCCCTGACGACGCTCTTCTACACCGCTGGATTTGCGGACCAGACGGATGGCGTCTTCGGCAGCATCGCAGCGACGACGACCACTACGGCACCGCCGAACCCGTATTGAACGAGCCCGCTCGTCAACAAGGCACTTTCAGCTCTTTGAGTTCGTGAGGGATGGGCTCGCGCTCGGTGCGAGCCCATCCCGGCCAACAGCACCATTGACGGCAGCGCCAGCGATGCAAACCGTTGCAAATGGCAGGGCTTCGTGGCGGTTGTACTACGGAACGAGCACTACTTTTCCCTCGACATGACCTTCCTCCGCGAGCTGCTGCGCGGCGGCCGCCTCGCTGAGCTTGAATGTCTTAACGACCGGGATACTCAGACTGCCTTTGCGGACCGCCTCGGCCAATCTGGCGAGCACAGTCGGATTTGGCTGTACGCTGAAGGCCTCGACGCGAATATCCTTTCCTTCTGCCGCTTTGGGTTTTCCCAGGACCGAACCCAGGACTCCTCCTCGCTTCAACTTGGCAATCAGCTTACCGATGACCTCTCCATCCACCGTGTCGGCGATTGCGTCCAGATCAGGAAGCGAGCGGATCTCGGAGTCCGAGTCGATTGCGATGACTTGATCGGCCCCCAGCGCCTGAGCCTGCCTCTTCTGCCGTTCGCGTACTCCGGCTATTACACGTGCATCGCGTTCGGTGGCGACATGCACCGCAGTCCGCCCAACCCCTCCGAGCGCTCCCGTTACCAGGACAGTTTGACCGCTGCGTGGCCCCACGTGCTCGATGAGCGCGGCCCCTGTGGTGGTCACCAGCGGTAGAGCGCCGGCCTGTCGCAAATCGAGCCCGTCCGGAACCGTGGCCAACTCGGCGCTCGGAACAACCACGAGTTCAGCATAGGTGTGATTTGCCAGCGCCATCACCTTCTGGCCAGGCTTGAAATTAGACACACCGGCACCGACCGCCACGACCTCACCAGCGACGTCGCGCCCCGGAATGACGGGAAACTGAAGAGTCAGCATTCCCTTCGAATTTCCGCGGCGTATCTTCCAATCGATTGGATTCACACTTGTTGCTGCGACCTTCACAAGGACCTCACCAGGTCCGGCCGTCGGCGCCGGCACATCCTCATATCGGAGTTGATCTACACCTCCGTACCCATGCATCTGTATGGCTTTCATGGTGGCAACCTCCGTTTCGATGATAATGCCGGGGTGGTCCGAATGTGAGCGCGCAGCAGGCGGCACCGGTAAGCGAGCGTTAGCTGGACAGTCTTCCTGGCTTTGTCCGCGCGGATCAGCGCGCCGCCCGTGCCGTGGGTACACTCAGAACAAGGCGTCCATCGCCTCTCGCTCGAGCTGTGAAAGCTCGAACTCAAAAATATCCAGGTCCTCGCGCATGTGCGTCTCGGTGCGCGTCCCCGTCAACGGCACCACCTCGTTCTGCGTCAGATAGCGGAACAGGATCTGCGCCGGCGTGCGCTTGTGCTTCGAGGCCAAACTGGTGACCGCCCGATGGGCCAGGAGGTGTGGATTGGCTGTCAGCGTCCAGAAGCTCTGGTAGATAAGCCGATGTTCTCGACAGAACGCCCGAATCTCGCGGTCGTAGCCGCAAGCAGCATGGAATCGATTCTGGACCACGGCGGGCTTGATGCGCGCCGAATCATACAGCGTCTCCAGCTGCTCGAGTCGGTAGCAGTTGCTGATCCCGAGTTGCCTGACACGGCGGACATCCACCAACGACTCCATCGCCTGCCAGACCTCGAGTGTCTGTCGCGCGCTTGGCAAGGGTGAATGCAGGAGTAGGCCATCCAGGTAGTCTGTCTGCAGGTTCCGCAGCGACACCGTGAGCGACTGTCTCACCTGGTCCGGGAGTGGAACCTTGGGGTCATACGGAATGTGCGCCGGGTCCTGGCCGGACAGAGCCGTGAACTTGGTTTGCAGGTACAGATCCTCGCGCGCGAGATTGCCGTTGCATGCGGGCTCGCCGCGCAAGCACGCAGCCACACCCGCGCCCACGCCGGGTTCGTGGTAATGCTTCGGTTGACACGCAGTGTCGATGCCCCGAAATCCCAGGCGGATCGCCGTGCGGACCAAGTTCTCGGTGTCGCTTTTTTTCCACGCAGTGCCGTAAAGGATCCAGGGAACACGCACGCCTGCGATGGAGATGATGAAGTTTTCCATGCGCCAGGATGCCTACCTGAGCTCGTCGCAGATTCCGAGTCCTGGCGCTCATTATAGTGAGCACAGCACGGGGTATCGTCTCTGCCGGTGACTCGCGAATGGTCGTGGGTAGCGTGGCATTGGGTGCCGTAGGCAGGTGTACAGTGCCCGCGGCTCAGCTGCGCCTGGGGGGGCATATGAGCGTGGAAGCAAGTGATTCGATGAGCGAGGTCTGGCCGCGGTGGCAGGGACATGTCATCAACAGCGTGTTCCCGTTAGGTCGCTATCTCGGTTGTTCGGATCACAGCGGCGTCTTCCTCACGAAGTCCGCGACGCGCGGCTCTTCGGAAGTCGTGGTCAAGCTCGTTCCCACCAATCGAGCCCTGGTGGAATTACAACTACCGCGATGGAAGAGGGCTGGCCGCCTCGCTCACCCTCACTTGCTTCGCCTGTTGGAGTGGGGCGGATGCCAGTTGGACGGACTGCCCTATCTGTACACCGTCATGGAGTACGCCGACCAGACTCTTGCGCAACTGTTGCTACATCGCGCCCTGACCGACGACGAAGCGCGCGAGATGCTGCTGCCGACCCTGGAGGCACTGGCGTTCCTGCACGGCCGAAAGCTTGTGCAGGGCCAGTTGACGCCCGCAAACATCCTGGTGGTTGGAGATCAGTTGAAGCTGGCAAGCGACCGGATCCGTCGCGTCAGTGAAGGCGCGATGAGCACCAACACGCCCACGGTGTACGACCCTCCGGAAGTCTGGCACGAAGGCAGTTCCACTGCCGGTGACATCTGGGCGCTCGGCGTAACCCTGTTCGAGGCACTCAGTCGCCGTCCGCCTCCGGGCTTGCGCGAGCCCAGGGAAGCCATCGTGCTGCCGGCCGATTTCTCCCCGGCATTCCGCGACATCGTGGCCCGCTGTCTGAGCCCCAGCCCGCAGGATCGTCCCAGCGTGGCGGAGCTCGTGGACTGGACCTGCGGGCGATCGGTGGGGTCTGTGCCCGCCGCGACCGTTCCCGCGGCGGTCGTGCCGCCCGAGCCGAGGACACCCGAGCCGGCGTCGCCGCGGACTGCATCACCGCAGGTCGCTCCCGAAGCGGCGAGGCGCGCGCCGTCCGTGGCACAGTCCCCAAAGCCGCGAGCCTTGCTCACCGTGATGGTCGGAGCGGTCGCGATTCTCGCGTTGGGTTGGACCGGAGTGCGCGTGTTCAGAACCCATGGCACCCCCGCTCCAGCTGCTGTTCAGGCTGCCGGAGGACCACTGTCGCAGACGCCGCGCGCCGCCGCACGCGCGGTAGCGGAGGCGCGGGCGCCAGTCTCTGCGCTAACCACCACCAAGGCGACTCAGAGCGACTTGACCACGCCGCGATTGGCGCTTCAAGAGGTGATCCCTGACGTTGCGCGGAGTGTCCGTCGAACCATCCGCGGACACATCAAAGTGTGGGTGCGAGTCATCGTCGACCAGGATGGTTCGGTGTACGCCGCGGTCGCGGATCGAACCGGTCCGAGCAGATATTTCCAGCAACTCGCCGTTGACGCGGCTAAGAAGTGGACGTTTTCACCGGCGGACACTCCATCCCGGCGGCTGATGCAGGTCCGCTTCGACTTCAGTCGCGACGGGACGACGGGGCGTGCCGTGACACTGGAAAATTAGTTGCCCCAGACTACCAGTACTTCGGGGTCCGGAGCGCCTGACAAAAAGCCCCGGCGGATGGCCGGGGCTCTGTGTGCGAATCGAGCGAGCCGCTAGCCGAGCCGAGCGACGGGACTCGGACTGGTGCCACCGAACAGCGCGCGCAATCGCTGCGTGTCGCCAGTTGGTTTGCGAATCGTCACTTCACGCCACTCTTCCGCCGGCACGTGCGGCATCTGGAGTATCGCCTGGTGTGCTTCCGCCAGCCGACATTTAAGCAGAGGTTTCAGCGCCTCCATCGGGGCGACCGTATGCTTTTCCTCCTCGGTCTCGGCCAACGCCACGTCGCAGAATATCCGGAAGTATTCTCCGTACCACTGCTCGTAGATTTGCAGCGGCTCGTCAAGCGCCGCGTCCCGCATCAGATGCTCGCCGAGATAATTCATACACAGATAGCTCGAACTGCAGCGCACGTACTTACCGTGCTCCGCGAGCACGGCATTGGTGTAGTCGCGGAAACCGTAGAAAAGTGCAAACAATCGGTGTCGCCTCGAGCCCCTCACCTGGCAATCGCGCAGATATTCGAACAGCGCCTTGCGATGCACGAGCGTACATGCCGCGGAGCGCAACATAACGATCTGACGAGACAATCGCGCCTGCTCGGAGATCGCGCGTAGCAGGTGATCGTGCTCCGCCTCCCAACGGCGATATGCATCGGGGCTCGCCAGTATCCGATTTGCTACGAGTCTGTCGGCCTCGGACTCGAAACCGACCGCCATTTCCACCCGCGCTTCGGACTCATCCATAAGACGCGCGTGTTTATACGCATGTACCTGCATGCGTGTCCCCCCATCTAGATACGCAAGCGTTGTTTAGATCTTATGTCTTCAGTTTCAGCCTGCGTGCAGGGCGATGCAAGCTGTGGCCGTAATAAGTTAAACGGCCAACGTGAACCTGAGTTTATGTGTTCCGCGTAAACCTTTACGTCGGATAGGGTTACGACGTGGAGGCCATGTGATCCATCGCGATGTCGAAGACGACTCTGGCTTCCACCAGCTGGTCCACAGACTGGGGCGTGCCGAACCATCCGTGGATTGCGCGAGTCGAATATCCGCAAGCCCGCAGATCGCGGATGCGGTCAAGTAACCCGAACGGCGGTGCGTCAACCTGTACCGCCACAACCGTGCCATCTGGCGATACCTCGCAGATAGTTTCGTTGTGCGCATCGCGCAGCTGCCAAAGCCCGGTCGTGTCGTGCGTTGAGGTGTCGGCCGCGGGAGTAAGACCGGTCGCTTGCTTGGCCAGCTGCGCGACGCGCAGGAACTCGGGCGTAGGGATTGCCGCGTTCATGCCTGCACCGGGCACGCTGCGACGGGCCAAGGGACGTTTCTCTCGGCTACAAGGCGAAATTCAGCAGTAACTCGCATCGTGTGGGCCCCCCCACGCTTCTTACGCTTTTATCGGCAGGAACGCTCGGTCGGTGAAATTCACCCCCACAGACCGAGCCTTCACGATGGCATGTTGGAGCAGGGGTATCTCGGGCTGAACCGCGCACTCCTGCATTCTTTAGAGCCGTCGCCGAAGTACCTTACGCCCGCCACACAGAGAATGCCACCTCACCTCGAGGGGCGTGCAACGCTTTACGCAAACCATCACAAGGAACTCGCTTGGTAGCCCGCAGCCGGGCAAAAACCTGAAGGTCAAATTGGTCCGACGATCCTGGACGGCGCCGCCGAAGTACGGCGCCCCGGCCAGCTTATTGCCCACGTGAACGGCTCAGATCGCCCGCCTGCGTTTCGCATGCGCAGCCGCGATTGCGCGGCAGCGCCCCTGCCATTTGCCTGTGCGCCGCCGTGCCGAGACAGCACTTGCTCGTCCCGCATGAGCCCTGCAAGAAGCTCGCAGACACATCGCGATCCCTCGCCCTGCGCACTTGCGTGATAGAGGTCGCATTTTAACAATAGTGGCTGTCGCTCCGTTCGCTAGCGCACCGTGCGCTGCGTGGCAAGCGAGCTTGCTGCACGTGCCGTAGGCATTCACACGGAACGGGCTCTATGTCTCCAACCAATATACTTCTGATTCAGGACGATCCCACTGATAACAATGCGGTTCGAACCGCACTGAACGGGTCCTTCCAAATCGATTGGGTCAGAAGTTGCTCCGCGGGTCTGGAACGACTGGTCCAGGCGAGAAAACAACGAACGGTCCCAATCGGAGCGATGTTGGTCGACCTCATGCTGCCCGATTGTCAGGGAATTGAGACCTTCGATCGGCTCTTTCTTGCCGCGCCACAGATTCCCATCATGGTCCTCAGCGGTGCGCAAGATGAGGCACTCGCCAAGCTGGCGGTGCAGCATGGAGCGCAGGATTATCTCCTGAAGAACCACCTTGACGCGTACCTGTTGTCGAAAGCCCTGGGCAGCATGATCGAGCGCGCAGCGATCGCTGAAGCGTTATTCAACGAACAAGAACGCGCGCAAGTCACGCTCAACTCCATCGGCGATGCGGTCATGAGCACCGACGTCGACGCCCGGGTGACCTATCTCAATACCGTCGCTGAAACCCTCACGGGTTGGTCGCGTAAGGAGGCGGCCGGTCGGCCGGTTACCGAGGTGTTTCGAGTTATCGATGCCACCACTCGCAAGCCTGCGCCGCTTCCGATAGCGCTGGCGATTCGGGAAAACAAAACCGTAGTCCTTTCCACAAACTGCATCCTGGTCCGGCGCGACGGACTTGAAGCTGCTATCGAAGATTCCACCGCACCTATCCACGACCGCGGCGGACAGGTGACCGGCGCGGTCATGGTGTTCCACGACGTGAGCATAGCTCGGGCGATGACTAGCAAGATGCTACGCCTTGCCCAGCACGACACCCTCACCGATTTGCCCAACAGAATATTGTTTAGCAGCAGACTAACCGAGGCAATCGCGGCGGCTCACCGTTACCGGCGAAAGCTCGCGGTGCTGTTCCTCGATCTGGATCGCTTCAAGCACATCAACGACTCGCTGGGCCACGTCATCGCCGACCGCGTGCTGCAATCCGTCGCCAGCCGGTTACAGGCTTGCGTGCGCGCCTCGGACACGGTCGCTCGCCAGGGGGGCGATGAATTCGTGATCCTGCTCTCGGAGGTGGCGCGCGCGCAGGATGCAGCCGTCAGTGCGGAAAAAATACTCCAGTCTGTGTGCTCGCTGCACCGCATCGACGGGCATGATCTGCACCTAACTGCAAGTATCGGTATCGTCACGTATCCCGATGACGGGACCGAGGCCGAGACCTTGATAAAGCACGCGGATTTCGCGATGTACCACGCCAAGGACACCGGGCGAAACAACTATCAGTTCTTCAAACCGGAGATGAACCTGCTCGCGGTCGAGCGGCAGTCTCTTGAGGTGGATCTGCGCCAGGCCTTGGAGAACCGGGAATTTGAACTGCATTACCAGCCAAAAGTGAATCTGCAGACAGGCTCGATCACGGGCGTCGAAGCGCTTATCCGCTGGCATCATCCCCGGCGCGGCCTCGTGTCGCCTGTGCAATTTATACCGATCGCGGAAGCCTGTGGCGTCATCGTGCCGATCGGTCGATGGGTCCTGCGCGAAGCTTGCCGCCAAGCCCGGGCCTGGAGGGACGCAGGCCTGCCGCCGCTACGTATCGCGATCAATGTCTCGGCACGGGAATTGCGTGAGAAAGATTTCGTTGCAACCGTCCTCGCGGCCCTGACCGAAACGGGCCTCGAGCCGGGTTGTCTGGAACTCGAGCTGACCGAAAGCTTCTTGATGCAGGATGCGACAGTCACGGGTGCAGTGCTTCAGGCTCTCAAAGATCTGGGCGTGATGCTCGCGCTCGATGATTTCGGTACCGGGTATTCGAGCTTAAGCCACCTGCGTCGTTTTCCGATCGATACTTTGAAGATTGATCAGTCGTTCGTGCGCGATCTCGCTACGGATGCTGACGATGCCAGTATCGTCAACGCGGTGATCAGCATGGGGGAGAGTCTGCATATGCGGGTTGTGGCGGAAGGTGTGGAAACACGAGATCAGGTAGCTTTTCTTCAGCAGCACGGCTGCCCGGTGGGGCAAGGCTACTATTTCGGCCGTCCGGTGCTTGCCGGTCAACTCACGCCACTGTTGCGAGCCAATTTCGCAGAACCCGCCGTCGCTATGAATGGATTTGGCCAAGGAGTTGACACACCCCGACCTTGAACCTCCAACACACGGCCGGTGGCCTCCGCTGCGCGCTGCAACGCCTCAGGCGTGCACCGCCGAACGAGCCACACGGACCGGCCGATTGAGCTCGAAGACGTCCGCCATCTCCGCTTCCGGAAGCGGCCGGTAGAGGAAATACCCCTGGACTGCGTCACAGTGCTCAGCCCGAAGAAATTTCAGCTGATCTGCAGTTTCCACCCCCTCTGCCACCACCTTGAGTTTCAAACTATGTGCCATAGCAATGATGGCGCGAGTAATTTTCTTGTCACCGGAGTCGGCCGGAATATCGCGAATGAACGAGCGATCTATCTTGAGGGTATCGATTGGGAAGCGCTTGAGGTAAGCGAGCGATGAATAGCCTGTCCCGAAGTCATCGATCGCGATCTGCACGCCGATCGATCTCAACTTCTCGAGCACGGCCACGGCGGATTCCCCGTGTGACATGACTATACTTTCGGTAATTTCCAACTCCAGACTTGACGGATCGAGTCCACTGGCGTGGATGATCCCGGTCAACTTCGTAAGGAGCAACGGATCCGCAAACTGGCGCACCGAGAGGTTGACAGCGACACTGAGCTTTGTAAGTCCCTGATCCTGCCACGCCTTGTTTTGCGCGCACGCGGTGGCAAGCACCCATTCGCCGATCGGTACGATCAGACCTGTCTCTTCGGCAAGAGGAATGACATCGATCATCGGTACAAGCCCACGGACCGGATGCATCCAGCGCAAGAGCGCCTCGGTCCCGGTGATCAGACCGGTCATGGTTTCTACTTTGGCCTGATAATGGAGCAGGAATTCGCCCCGTTCCAAGGCATGACTCAGGTCCGACTCCAGCTCCAGTCGTTCCACCGTATGCACGTTCATCGAAGGCGAGTAATACAGGTAATTATTTCGCCCCGCCGCCTTGGCACGGTACATGGCCAAATCCGCCGCCTTGAGCAGTGCTTGCGAATCGTTACCGTCGGAAGGGAAGACGCTGATCCCAACGCTCAGTGTGACGTGACAGTCCTTTCGCCCGAGCACGTACGGTGCGCTCAGCGCTTCGACGAGTCGCTGGGAAAACGCGGAGATATCCATCAGGTTTTCGTGGTTTTCGGTCAGCACGGCGAACTTGTCACCCCCCACCCGCGCGACCGTATCGCTTTTCCGTGACTGGGTCCGCAGGCGGTCGGCAACCTGGCGCAACAAAACATCGCCGACCTCGTGTCCCAACGAGTCGTTGATTACCTTGAAGCGGTTTAGGTCCATAAACAGGATCGCCAGTCGCGACCCTGCGCGACGGTGCCGTGGCAGGGCTTGGTCCAGGCACTGGCTCAACATCACCCGATTGGGCAGGGCGGTAAGATCGTCATGAAAGGCGATGTGCTTGAGCCAGTCGTCCGCGCGCTTCCGTTGTCGAAGTATCTGCAGTGATAACAGGATTCCGAGTATCAGAAGCCCAGGAGTTGCGCCAAGCATGATTCCCTGGAGCAATCGGTAGGTCGTGCGGGACGCCTCGCCCAAGGCGTCGACAAATTGGTTTTCAATAGGGGTGAGATTTTCGTTGATAACGAAGATCTCGGCCAAAATGGATTCGACCCTCGCGGCGCTCGGTGCAGGAGACTCGATCTCACGTTGTAGTAGCGTTCCGGCCTCCTCAAGCTGAACGATGTAGTGGTCGCCCGCGTCCCAGGCTCGAACCGCCCGCTGCATAAAACTGACCCAGCCAAATCTCCGGTATAGGTTGAACATCCCGTCGACGTCGTCGGGATGATTTCCGCCCTGGACAAATCCTTGCCGGACCTTTGCGAAATCCGGATTCGGCTTGTCCATCTCGACTCGAGCTTCATGATCTCCCAGGGGGACAGCGATGTCCGCGCGAAATTGGCGCAGCTCTTCCGGGGCATGGTTGGCGGCGTACTTCTGCAGATGAAAGACGGCGTCCTTCTGAGCTTTCGACCACAAACTCTCCCCGCCGACATACGCACGCACCGACGATAGCAGCCCGAAGCTGACGTTTGCGAGCATCAAGAGCCCGACCACGATCGCAGCAAACATCCAGATGATCGCAAAGGGTGAGCGTGTCTCTGGCGCTGCTTGTGAAGACGGTGTTGCCGTCAATTTTGAGGACTGCTCGTTCACGGTGTTTGTCGGGCTCTCGGGGCCGACTCGAGACTGGATCGACTTTGTTCAAATCGCCGCCCTAGCGTCGGTGGCTGCTTGAGCGTCGATGCATCGGTCGCGACCGATAACGGCATCCCCCAACCTTACCGCCGTACGGCACACGAACGATTGCAGTTGATTTTATCCAATCGCGTTAATTCATGATGTGAGCTAAGGCGCCAAAATCGCGCACGCTGCGACGATTCAGGCCAGACCTTGCCGTGCTGGCGACGTGGGGCTTACGGACGAGCATTCTGCCGGCGGCCACGACGAGGTATTGGCCGGCTGCTGCCTAATCGGCCTGTGGTGCCGGTCTTTACCCTCGACGGCACCTGGAGAGGGCGAGGTCTACTGTGGCCCATCGGGTCAAATGCAGCGAAACGGACCGGTATTGCGTTACTCGCTGAAGCGATCAATGGCGCCGGCTTGCCATCGGGCGACGCTTTGGCTTCTGTTCGCATATCGCAGTGGCACTCTCCAAAATCAGCTCCTTCTGATCCAGAGCCGGTGGCGATCCCGTTAAAGCCACCGAACCCAACGGTGACACTGAATGCGCAATTCGCTTGCCGTCACGAGTATCGCACTCATCGCATTGCACGGACCCGTCAATGCAGAGCCGCTTCGTGCCTGTGAACAGGTATCGGTTTTGGTCGTTGGGGCAGCCCGTCCGCTGCTCGCAAACCTGGCTGAGTCCCGGCCCGATACCCCACCATTCGTTGCACAGTTCCGCGCCTGCCTGAGTTCCCACAGTATCTGCAGTGTTGTGTACAACAGTCGATTTGGGAAAGAAGCGCTGGTAATGGGAGAGGTTACGGCTGATCTACCCGCGCAGTATCTGTCTGAGCAAAGCAAGTCCTCCGTAATTCTCTTGGTGCGTTCGATACCGCGTGTTCGGAATGACTCGAATCAATATTGCCTGGTTTCCGAAAAGCTCGCTGGAGCTGCTTCTGTGCAGCAATGGGATGTGTACGGCTGGGTAATCGCACCGAACACCCGCCAAGCGTTGCCATTGCAAAGGCAGGTTCTGGGTGACAAAGCTGTGTCTGACCCCGGATCGCTGCGCGCTTTGGCAGCCGCACTTTGGTTTTTCGCGGAGCGGATGTCAGGACAACCACCTCCGTAGAGCCGTGATCGGTCAGCTCGAGGTCTCGGACCTACACTCTGCCGTCACGGGGTCCGAGGAAATACCAAAGAATCAGACCCAGCAGCGGCAGGAGCACCACCACTAGTATCCAAAGCAATTTCCTTTCGTTGGAAGCGGAGCTTTGAACGATATTGATTACCGCCCAGATGTCGCCAGCCAGTACTAGCAGACCCCACAGACCATTGTATCCAACGTACATGTTTCTTGGCCCTCCCCTGCTACGACATCGCGACCACTTCGGCGTTGCGCCTAGGCACCCTGACGGATTGCGTGCCCCAGCTTAGCTTCCCGCGCTTTTCGGAGTGTATTCGTGTTCACTCCGAGCGCTCCAGCGATACAGGTCTTCATCCCCACAATGGGGGCATTTGAGCGCCGTTAATTGATCGGCGAATTCGGGCACGGCCGCTTTGCTTCCCGCTGGTGGAATTGCAACGGCAATCAGGGCTCCGCATGACCGGTTTTTACACAACCACCCCACGTACCGATTCCCTGGAACCATCTGCGGCTTCGATGTGAGGTCGACATGGCGCACGGCAACTGAGCTCACCGGCTTACGTGAGGGCGTACCCCGGCTCTTGCTCGGACGTTTGATCGCCATTGATCTCTCTCCGGTTGAGACTTCGGCGAGCCTACCGCTCCTGCGACAACTCTACTCCCAATCAACCGAAGAGCGCACAACAGAAGCTCCCGCTACCACTTCCCGAGCGCTTCGCGGCCGTTGTCAGCTGCCCCTACCCGCCGGTTAGGGCGAGAAGCGCCTCCTTGACCTTCGCCACAGCGACGTTGCCCACCGTCTCGAGCTCGAGATGCGGCAGGTTGGGCAGCTCGTTGGCCACGACCACCGCATCGACGATCGCGGGACCGTCGATGGCGAAGGCCTCATCGATTGCGGCGGTAAGTTCCTCTGGCTTTCGAGCTGTAAATCCGTGACCGCCGCAGGCACGGGCCAAAGCTGCAAAGTCGGGGTTGGGAAATTCGATTCCGGCTCGATAGGCGGGCAGGCCGACGCTCTCGGCTTCGAGCGTAATCAATCCGAAACCGGAATTATTGTAGATCACCGCCTTGACCGGCAACTTGTGATGCACGGCGGTCAGAAACTCGCACATCAGCATGTTGAATCCACCGTCGCCACACAGCGCAATAACCTGGCGCGTGCGATCGAGCGCCTGAACCCCGTTAGCCTGACCCAGCGCTGTTCCCACGGCGGCGTTGTTGAAGGAGCCGATGATGCGTTGCGACCCGCGTTGCCGGATCCAGTTAGCTGACCAGAGCGTGTTAAGCCCGGTGTCGAAGATGAACACCGCCTCGGGCTTGGCACGATCGCTAACGGCACGGGCTACCGCCTGCGGATGAATGTGGCCGCTGCTTCGGGCAAGATCCGCCTGCTTGTCCAACTTCTCGTCCCATCTGCGTCGCTCTTCGGTAACCTTGTCCCAGAAGCGCGTGTCCTGTTTGGACGCGACCTGATCGAGCAACAGCTTCAAGGTCGGTCGAGCGGAACCTGCGACTCCGAGCACGGTCGGCGCGCGCCGACCGAGCACTTGTGGCCGTTCGTCGATCTGCACCACTGTCCCCGCGCGCGGCAGGAATTCCGAGTACGGATAGTCCGTCCCGACCATCAACAGCAAATCGCATTGCATGACAGCGCGGTATACGGCCTTCGTGCCGATCATACCGATGCCGCCCATCCATCGCGGATCATCGTACGGCATGATGTCCTTGCCTTTGACCGAGTGGATCAGCGGTGCTTTGAGTCGGTCCGACAGGGCACGCAACAGATCAGCAGCTCCGTGGCAACCGCCCCCGCACATGATGAGCACCCGCTCCGCCTTATCGACCCGGTGGGCGATTTCTGCGACCTCCTCACTGCTCGCGACAAACTCCTGGCGCGGTCTTAGTGTCGCCACACTCTTCACCGCAGCATTCGCTTTTGCCGCAAACACGTCCTGCGGCAGCGTCAGATGAGCAACGCCCCGTCCGGCATAGGCCGCCGCAATCGCCTGGTGAATAACGCCCGGCGCCTGCTCGGGCGAATTGACAGTCTGCGTATAGAGAGCGACGTCACGGAAGAGAAGATCGGGTCGGGTCGTCTGGATGTAGTCGATTCCCTGTAACTTGCGCGGCATGTCACCGGAGAGAGCCAGCACGGGAGCATGATCGCGGCTGGCTTCGTAAAGACCGGCAACCAGATGAGTGCTCCCAGGACCGGTGGTGCCTGCACACACCCCGAGGCGACCGGTGAGCTTGGCCTGGCCGGCGGCGGCCAGCGCCGCTCCCTCTTCATGGCGGACGCCGATCCATTCGATTTGGCTGCGTCGAACCGCGTCCGCCAGGGGATTGAGCGAGTCACCGATCAGTCCGAATATGTGCTTGACCCCTACCTGCTCAAGAACGCCAACCAACATTTCAGCAACCGTTTGCATTTGCCACTCCTGACCGTTGCGCTCTACAGAACACAGCCGATGTGCAAAGTGTTGGATTCCCGGCTAAGCATCCGAGCGCCCCGCCGGACGTTGCGCGTCTCGCCGAATGCTAGGTTGCCAACAATATCACTGGGTAGAGCGCCCAGGAATGAAGCGGTGTGCCACATGCGTCCACGCGAGCACGGCACAGTGCTTCAGCGTCAGCGTAACGAGTGCATAGCAGGCCTCGACCAGAAACGCCTGGTAGCGCGGGTCGGCCCCGATGTTTTTAAGGGTGGATCGATGCCTCTAGGGCAGATTTAAGCGTGTAGAGTCTCTTCGCGAATCGGCAAATTCCAGATCGTGATTCAGATTGGCGGGATTTCGCACGGTGGTCTGACGCTGCTGCTGCTCGGTGAGCGCCTGATAGATCTTCAGTACTTTCTGGACGTATTCAAGCGTTTCGACGAAAGGCGGAATCTGCCCCGAATTTCGCTCCACGGCGTCTTCGCCAGCATTGAAGGCGGCGAGCGCGAGACGCACGTTGTGGCGAAACCGGTTGATTAGAAAACCAAGGTAGAGTGCGCCGCCCCGCACGTTCTGCCGCGGATCGGAGCGATTGGACACGCCAAACCGCGCCGCCGTCGCAGGCATAAGTTGCATAAGGCCAACTGCGCCGCGCTTCGAGACGGCACGGGAATTGAAACCCGATTCGACGACGATTACGGCCCTGAGCAGATTGGCTTCAACGCCTGCGGATTTCGCCTCCGCCTCTATGATGGCGTCGTACTGCGCGGCCCGCGCCAGGAGTCGGGGGTCGTAATGATCACCACTGCGCGTCAACCCCTTGGGAGTTAGATCGAACAAGACGTATCGCCGTGAGTCCGGCTTGTCTGTGAAATGCGCGACGCCGTCGGCATCGAGGTACCTATAGATGGGGGGCGATGCGCTGCAGAGCGCGGCCGCACACACGGCCATGGCAGCCATGGCGTATTTAAGTAACATAAAGAGCGGCTTCCTCATCGGAAAGCCTACCGAGATGGCTGGCGGGTCAGTGGGATTAGGGTCACGGCTTGAGGCCGGACCAGCGAGACGCGCCGATATCTATGTCACGAAAAAAGGGCTCGGAAGAATTACGGGATGGTCGTCACGCCAACTCACGGTGCGCCGTGCAGTCAGCCTCAGCCAGGTATTGTAAAGCGCAAAGCCTCGGCCGCGGCACGAGCTGCCTGGCGGCTTCCAACGCTTCAGCGACGAGCGGCCTCAGGCGGGGTGTCAGATTCGGCCTACGCCGAACTGCTCAGGTTATCTGAGCGCAGCTGGCCGGCGACCCTTATGTGGTAGCGTCTGATTCGTGGAAGATCACAGGCAGGCTGCTCGCCAAGTCAGCATGAAGGGAACAGGTATGGTCGATGCACCTGCCGCCCAATCCTTCCCATCCAACACTGGCGCAATAGGACGCAAATCAAGTGTTTCGGTGCCGCTTCGTGGGGCCGGGCACTAGGCATGCGCAAGTGAACGAATCATGAGCCTACGAGAGATCCCCAATCTCAAGGCGAGGAAACCTGCCGCAGGCACTCGGATCATTGTCGTGTCGAACCGGCTTCCTCTGACCTTGAAGAAAACCGAGCAAGGCTGGGACACGGTGCGAAGTTCCGGGGGATTGGCAAGCGCTATGAACCCACTGCTCAGCAAGACTGGCGGGGAGTGGATCGGGTGGGCTGGAGATAGCGGCAGCGAACACAGTCAAGAGCGTCAGGCGATTATCTCCGACTGGGCCAAAACGGACCACTGTTTCGCGGTCGATCTGCCGAAAGATGTGGCGGCAGGATTCTACGAAGGCTACGCCAACCAAACACTATGGCCGGTGTTTCACAATTTTCCGTCTCAATTGAAATTTGATGCCAGGCACTGGGAGTCCTATGTCGAAGCGAACCGAATCTTCTGTGAGGCGGTCGTCAATCACTACAGACCAAACGATCTGATTTGGGTTCACGACTACCAATTGATGCTCCTGCCGCAGATGTTGCGCGAGAGACTTCCGGACGCTGCTGTCGGTTTCTTTCTGCACATACCTTTCCCATCCTCAGAGGTCTTCCCCGTCCTGCCGCGGCGCGAAGAACTCCTGGAAGGCCTTCTTGGAGCCGATCTGCTTGCCTTTCAGACGCATACGCATCTGCAGCAGTTCCGTGCCGCGCTGCTTCGGGTGCTCGGCATGGAAAGCAAGATCGCCGAGGTGGCGCTCGGAAGTCGTCCGGTGCGTTTGGAAGCACTTCCTATCGGCATTGCGCCCGAGGAATACACCGGTCTGTTGAAGAGCGATGCGAAGACAGCAAAACATTACTCAGACTGGCTACAGCGTTACCGCGGGCGAAAAGTGCTTCTTGCTGTCGACCGACTGGATTACACAAAAGGGGTTCCGGAGCGGCTGCGCGCCTATGCGCATTTGCTCCGCTCCCCCTCCGAGCTCAAGGAGAAGGTCGTTCTGATCCAGATTGCGGTTCCCACCCGTGAAGGCATTGAGACATACCAGGAATTGCGCACTGAAGTAAATCGGCTTGTCGGTGAAATCAACGGCCAACTGGGAACGCCCGATTGGACGCCGCTCGTATACATCAACCGCTCGATTGAGCGAAGCGAGCTTGTGGCGTTGTACAAGCTCGCAGATGTCCTTTGGGTCGGGTCACTCCGCGATGGAATGAACTTGGTCGCCAAGGAGTACGTTGCCTGCAAGCCCGACGGTGATGGTGTTCTGGTCTTGAGTGAGTTTGCTGGCGCCGCCGCCGAGATGGGTGAGGCGCTCCTGATCAATCCGTTTGACGACGAGCGAACCGCCGTTACGATCAACCGCGCTCTCGCCATGGACGAGCAAGAGCGTAAGCTGCGCATGACGGCTCTTCACAATCGCGTGGTGCGCAACGATGTCTTTAATTGGGGAGAGCGGTTTCTCGCTTCGCTCGAAGATGCTGTTTCGGACCGCGGCCGGTACATCGACACGCAACCGAAGAAGTTGCGGCCAGCCGAAATCCGCGATGCTTACCGCGAGGCCGCCCGCCGTTTGGTGGTCCTCGATTACGACGGAACCCTTGTCCCGTTTGCAAAACGGCCTCAGCAAGCGGTGCCACCTCAAGTCGTACTCGATCTCCTGACTGCGCTGGCAGACGATCCCAAAAGCCTCGTGGCTCTAATGTCAGGTAGATCGTCCGAAAACCTGGACCGCTGGTTCGGCAAGATCCCGCGGCTCTGCCTTGTAGCTGAACACGGCGCCGAGCTCAAGGCTCAGTCGGCCTCCACATGGGAATCTTTACGCCCGCAGGCACCGACTGATTGGAAGTCTACGGTCATGCCCATTCTGGAGCACTTCGTGGATCGCACGCCTGGCAGCTTCGTCGAAGAAAAGAAATATGCTCTGGTATGGCACTATCGAATGGCCGAGCCGGAATTCGGAGAGTGGCTCGCAAATGAATTGGTGTCGATGTTGGAGGCGATGCTTGCCGAGACTGAACTCCGGGCGTTTCGCGGCGAAAAGATCGTGGAAGTAAAGCCGGTCTGGGCCAACAAAGGCGAAGCCATCGAACGGCTACTCAGAGATTTTCCCGAGCCTGATTTCATTCTTGCAGCTGGTGACGATCGCACTGATGAAGATCTCTTCGAGCGCGCACCAGCTAGCGCATGGACGGTGCATATCGGCCCCGGACCTACGCGCGCCTCCTACGTGGTGACGGATCTGCAGGTTTTGCGGGGAGTATTGCAATCGCTGGCCACAGCCGGAGCTGCTCGTCACGACTTGAGGACTTGAGTGGATTCTGGTCATGGCGCATCGGCGCGGCGGACACTACGCTCGCGGATCCGCAGCAGCCGTTCTGGGTTAAACTTGCCCTTTAGGGCGGTGGCGCTGTGCGGCGGCTGCGCGGAGGGTTTGCCAAATGGAATCCTGGATTCGGGTGTGCCTGGTGACCGGTGCGGCGCTGGCGTGGACTGCCGCGCAGGCGGACGCTCCGTCGCGGCCGCTGGTCGTCGAGCTCTTCACCGCGCAGGGATGCAGCTCCTGCCCTCCGGCGGACGCCTACCTTGGCCAGCTCAGTGAGCGGCCGGACGTTCTGGCGCTCGCGTTCCACATGGACTACTGGGACAGCTCCGGATGGCGCGACCGGTTTGAGCTTCGTCAGGGCGTCGACCGCCAGAACGTATACGCGCGCAACTTCCACCGCGCCTCCGTCTTCACGCCGCAGTTCGTCATCGATGGGCGCAAGGACGCCATGGACACGAGCAGCATCGTACAGGCCTTGCAGGAGCCCCGTGATGCCGTGCCTGTGACCCTTGCGGTGCGTGAAGGTCAGGTCGTGGTCGATGTCGGCGAGAAACAGGGCGAGCGTCCGAGTGACGTCGTGCTGGTGGCGTTCCTGCGCCATGCGACGTCCAACGTCGGCCGCGGCGAGAACGCCGGCAAGACTCTCGAGGAGTTCAACATTGTGCGCAGCATCCGCACACTGGGTGAGTGGAAGGGCGCGACCGAGAACTACAAGGTGAGTGTGTCCTCGTTGCCGTCGGATGCGACCGACGTCGCGGTGCTGGTGCAGTCGCGAGGCGAGGGGCCGATGGTGGGTGCGGCGTCTCAGTCGCTGCGCTGAAGCCTCCAGCCAGCGAAACCGCTGGCAGCCTTGCCGTGCGTCGATTCGGCGCTCAGCGACCCGTGTTTACGCTGACCGTCCGCGGGCAACTGCATCACTGCATTTTTGCCGGCGCTAAAACGTTAACGGTGTAGTCGGTCTCCATCTATTTCCCTTTTGGACCGATGCCTTGAACGGTAAATTGGTCGGAGCCTACAAAATCTTTTGCAGATGTGTATATGACTTCGACGCCTGGGCTTTTCCTGCTATTGCATTCGTGACCAGGACTTGTCGATGGAAAGCTCGTGTAGCCATCGGCTTTGGCGAATGTTACGGAACCGTGCGTCGGTGGCGCTTTCAGTTGAGTCTGTACTAGTCCATCAGAACTACAGTCAGGATTGACCGAGTAATAGAAACCGACATGTTGCGGCACGCCAGATATTGCACCGCGCTCGAGGTTCTTGTGAGAACCGGGCTGGTCTTGCGGGTTAAAGTTAAAGTTGACTTGTACTTGACCAGGGGAAGTTTTTGATGGCGGTGGCGCCGCGCATCCGGTGACGAGTGCCATGAGAGTCGTCACTGCGGTACTGGCGATCTTTAAGCTCATTGCCCATCCCCCGCGGGGCCAGATTGCTCTTTTACTTCATCAGGGCAGACCTTTCCTGTCATTGCCAGGAGCACCATGTACACGGAGAACACCGCGCAGGTGACCCATTCCCAAAAGGCAAAACTCAGGTAGACGGGAACGCCGCGTGCACGCCACGCGAGACTCACCCACGGCAAGCCCGGCAGCGCGTGGGAGACGTAGGTCTGCGCAAGAGCCGCCAGCACGAGCGGAGACAACGCGATGCCAGCGAGCATGCCTGCCAGCAGCCGAGGACTACCGGCTGGATTGCCTGACTGGACACTCCGCTCAACGGCTTTGAAAGCCGAGTGCACCATCCCAATGCATATACCAACAAACGCCAGGAGCGCGAGGGAATCGTGACCTTTGGGAATCGGCAGTAGCCGCTCGGGCAACAAGGCACAGCACGTCATGCATAGATAGCCCAGCCCCAAGGCCCATATTCCGACTGGCCGTTTTGTGACGCCCGCTTGCTTGCCCTGGCGAACCACTGCCATCGTCCAATACAGCCCGGCCAGTCCACACAGCACAATGCCACCCCGCGCCCACAGGTATCCGTGGGGATTGCGGTCGGCGTAAACCAAGCTCGATATGGTCATGTATCGCCAGTCGTACTCCGCGGGATAGCGTCGCCCCGCCAGCGACATTCCGCCCCAGAACGCCAGCACGCCAAGCGACGTTGCACACAAGGTTTGCGGCGCCGCCAGTGCTCGCATCCGAAGTCCGTCCTTCCAGCACGCCAGAGTGTCTGAAGTCTATCGCCGTGATCGTACCGCGGACACACACCGCCTGCGTCGACGGGGTAATATTGTCTGCCAGAGGTCTGACGCCGTGCGCTGACGCGGAGGCGAGTGTCGCCAGTGAGAAGCGGTTTCTGCCTACAGCGTTGCGTGGCGGGAGCACTCGGTGCTCTCGTGCTTCTGTCCGTCTCATCGTGGCCAACATCCGCCGCCGACCCGAAGCCGCTAACCGCAATCCTCCTCATTGCGCGCGATGATCTGCCCGATTCCCAATTCGCGGACTCGGTTGTGCTCGCGATGAACAACCTCGGCCCCGCCCCGGTCGGCATCATCATCAATAGGCCGATGCCAATTTCTGTCTCGCAACTGCTTGCCGACCTGAAGCACCTCGCGCCAGTGCGCGACAAGGTGTACTTCGGTGGACCCGTTTCATTCGGGACCGTATGGTTCCTGTTTCGCGCTCGCAACCCACCGGAGCATGCGATCCAAGCTTGTGACGGCGTCTACCTGAGCGCCGACCGCAAGTTGCTGCTCCAGCTGCTCGGCCGCGACAAGCCCATGGACGGTCTGCGGATCTTCCTCGGCCACGCTGGCTGGGCACCGGGTCAGCTTGAGGCCGAGATCGCACGCGGCGACTGGACTCTCAAGCACGCCGACCCGGAGGCGATCTTCAACGGCAAGTCCGAGCACCCCTGGCCCTCGTCGCAGACCCCAAAGCCAACCACGTGACGAGCCGCGCCGCGCAACATCTGACGTCAACGGCGGCTTTTCAGTAACCTGCGTGCCGCGGGGTAACTGACGCTCATGCTGTGGATTGTGGCCTCGCTCTTCTTCTTCTGGTGCGCGTACCACGAAATCCGCACGAGCATCGTGCCTCCGCCCGGGTTTGATTCACCGCTGCCGGTGTCCAAACCCTACCTCGCAATTGTCCTGGCATTGGGCGCGCTCTTTGCCTGGCCGCCCGTGCATACGTGGTATTTCCAGTGGTTCTTATCCGCCAAGGCCACCGAGCTGGCCGATAACCATCGCGCCAAGGTTCATTGCAATACCGTCTGGGACACGATGCTCGACGCCGAGATGCTCGCCGCCGCCCACGCCAATCCGCGCACCGGTGAAATCGGCATTCAGCATCCCTGGTGCGGCACCTTAATGGCGTATCTACACCACCCGCAGCGCGCCAGCGAGGAGGAACTCTGGAGCCTGGGTATCTTCACGCACGAGAGCATGCACATACGGGGCGAGCTCGACGAAGCGAAAACCGAATGTGAGGCCGTGCAGCGCAACTACCGTTCGGCGAAGCTCCTCGGTGTTCCTGACGGGATCGCAAAAAGAAACGCGCTCGACTACTACAACATCATCTACCAGGAGCGCGGCAAGATAGGTGGCATGCAGGGTCAATACTATTCGGCGCAGTGCGCTCCCGGCAAAGCCCTGGACGAGCACCTGCCCGACTCGACCTGGGCCACACCGTAGCTACCATTGCGCCTGCCGTGCGTGGGAGCATCCTCTCGCAACCGGGAAGTGCGACTGGCTGCTGGCGCTGTGGGTGCTAAGGGCTAGGGGTCGTTGCCGAGGCTGATGCGCGCGGTCTCGCCGGTGACCTCGATCGAGGTACCAAATGGCGCCGAGAGTGCCGCCAAGCGCTCGAGAATGTAGTGCGCCTTGGCGCCGGCCGCGATCGATGGCAGCCCGCGCGTGTCCAGGAATTCATTGTTCGCGTGCGGGTCGTGCGCGTCCGGCTGCCCCTCCCCGACCGCATTCAGGATGATCGGACTGAGAGTGATCGCGCGCAGCGCCTTGCCGCGATACTCGAGGCGCGCCACCACGCTCTCCCAAGCCATGGGCTCATCGATGTAGGTGATCGTCGGCGGCAGGTTGTAGATGAAGTTGCCCAGATCGTAAAAGATCGGCCGGCCGTGGTACAGCTCAACTCCGTGCAGCAGCGGAGCGCCGTGCATCACCACGACATCCGCACCGGCGTCCACCTCTGCATGCGTCCAGCTGCGCAGCCACTCATTCGGGGCCAGCCGCTCCGCCATGCCCTCGGAGAAGATCGTCGCGAAGGAGCGGTTCCCAAACACGTGGTTGTGTTGGTACACGATGACGAGGTCGGACTGCCGCCGCGCCGTGCGGATGTTAGCCAGGATGCGCTGCGCGTCCTCCGCATCGGGCGTGTTGACGCCGGTGCCCGCCAGATCGGCGGTGGCCTCGTTGGGCTGCCCGCCCGCGTAGATCCGCAGCTCGTTGACACCGGGCCGCTCCGCAGTCGCGTTGCCGCCCGGGGCGATGAGACCCGAGGCGCTCGCTACCAGCGCGACGGTCAGCTTCGGCAGGTGCAGGTAGGCAGGGGCGGCCGCCTCGGCCAGATTGGCGCCGGTGCCGGCGTGCGCAATGCCGCGCCGATGAGTCTCGGCGAGCGTGTTCGCGATTCCCAGGGCCTTGAGGTCGAAGGCATGATTGTCTGCGAGCGCGAGCAGGTTGAACCCCAGCGCCTGGAGCGCATCGAGCGCCTGCGGCGGGGTGAGAAACCCGCGGCCCTCCTCAGCGGATTCACCGGGCTCGGCAACCGTGCCTTCGAGATTGGTAAAGAGGACGTCGCCGCCCTGCAGCAGCGGTCGCATTCGCTCGAGCGCCGCGGGAGCACTCGCGCGCAGGTCCGAACGGATCATCGACTGGCCGGTGAGGATCACGATCAACCGCGACTGCTCCTCAGCAATGGCGGACGTGCTCAGTGGCGCGGGGGCGGCGGCTGCGGTCGCACTAAGAGCGATGCAGACAGGCGCGAAGCTGAGGGCAGACAGCCGGGACGAGCGCATCGTCGGACCTCCGGCAAAGTGAATTTGTTGGGTTGGGTGCAGATTGTAAGCGCAAACTGCGCGGCGCGTGTCCCCCACTGCCTGGCTTGTTTCAGTGAAGAGCCGCTTTCGACGACCGCCGATCGTGATTGCGCACAGTGCGTCATATTGCGCGTCTAACGCGGATTTTCCGACGCTTTTCTAGCTAGAATACCTGCGCCTGGCCGGGATATTGCCCTGAGCAGAATTGCAGTGAGTATGCGCAGCAGCACCAGCAGAACAACAGCATCGGATACGATCCAGGTGGAGGCGCTCAACCCACCGGGTATATTGCGATGAATGTTGTTTGCCAATATGGCCATGCCGGGCAAGGCAGCCACCGCCGAGAAAGCACAGCAGGTGCATAACCACAGCGTCGCCAGGTTTTCGAGCCTGCTAGCGGGGCTCTTGAGTGTACTCGCCGCATCCCTGGCGTCAGGTGCCGACGAACAGCTGCCGCCTCGCAGCGAATGGCGCGCAACGTCCTCCGCCACGCCGCACCCTGGCATGACCCCCGCGATGGCGATCGACGGCGACCCGGTGACCAAGTGGGACGGCAGCTTTGCGCCCGGCAACTGGTTGCAGGTCGACATGGGTCGCGAGGCAATGATAGGCGGCATCATCCTTCAGTGGGACGAGGCGTATGCGCGTGAATATAAGATTCAGTACTCCGTCGACGGAAAACACTGGCAGATCGCCTTTCAGACCTCGGACTCACTGGGGGGAGTGGATTACGTGCTGTTCCCGTCGGTGCGCGCACGGTACCTGCGTCTCGCCAGCCCCGCGAACAGCACGAACAGCAGCGTGTCGCTGTTCGAATTCGAGCCACTGCTCGCAAGCCAATCACCGCGCATCACAGGCGCCGAGCAGGGGATCGACGCGGCGGCGCTGTGGGGCGGTGACGTGCACAGCGATCTTGTGGAACCCGGGCCCGAATTTGGCACGCGTCAGCTGCACGTGTACCTTCCGCGCGCGCTGCCGGTGAGCGGACTGGAGGTGTTCTGGAACTCCGCGCGGCGCGGTGCACGACTTGAAGGCCGTGACCCTGCGGGCGAGTGGCATCTGCTCGGTGAGGATGCGAGCCCGCTTGGCGACACTTCCTACCTGGCGGCAAGCAGTGCGCGAGCGCTGAGCGAGTTGCGTCTTACGGTCGATGCAGCGGGCCGCGAGACCCCGGCGATCCGGCGCCTGCGGTTGCTGAGTCGCACGCAAGCCATGACCGCGCTCAAGCGCTACGAAATCTTTGCGGGGCGCGAGCACTCGGCGCTGTTTCCGTCGACCCTCCATGAGCAGCAGGTGTACTGGACGGCAGTCAGCGTGCCCGCCGGGGAGCAGAAGAGCCTGTTCGACGAATACGGCGATTTGGAAGCCTTCCAAAACGCTCCCTTGGTGCAGCCCCTGTGGCGCGACGTCTCTGGCCGCACTGTCGCTGCCTTCAACGCCAATCGTACCCACAGCCTGCGTGGCGGCTGGATGCCCATGCCCACAGTGGCATGGTCCCCGCAACCCGGGCTGCAGCTGCGCAGCGAAGCCATCGCCGTTACCACGGCCGCCGGGCCCGCCACGCTGGTGCGGTATCGTCTCGAGAACAGCGGGCCACTCACGGTCGATGGGCACCTTGCACTGCTGGTGCGGCCCATGCAGGTCAATCCGCCCTGGCAGCACGGCGGCATATCCGAGATCCGCGCCGTGGGTTTCGAGGGCACCCTTGAGAACACCCAGCTCGTGGTCAATGGTCGCACGCTGCTCACCTCGCTGACCGCGCCCTCCGCCCAGGGCGTGGCACCGTTTGGCGCAACGGGCGAGACGGAGATCACGCGCTATGTCACAGAAGGGGGCGTGCCGACCGCATCCTTCACCAAAGATCCGCTCGGCCTCGGGGCTGCTGCGATGCTCTATGCGATACACCTCGAGCCGCGCGAGCAAACCGACGTGGTGGTCCTGTTCCCGCTCGCAGAATTCCCGGCGCAACCCGCCAAGGGCACACACCCGCAACGCTCCGAGCAGCAGGTGCCGGCTAACCCATCGCCGTCGGACTTTGACAGCTTGGCAAGCATCACCGAGCAGCAGTGGCAAGTGCGTCTCGGCCGGGTCGGCATTGAGCTGCCCGACGAGACCGTTGTTGACACCCTGCGAGCGCAGGTCGCCTACATGCTGGTGAACGCCAAGGGTCCGGTCATATTGGCCGGTCCCCGCAACTATAACCGCTCATTTATCCGCGACGGGTCGGCAACGGCCGCCATCCTGCTGCGGATGGGGATTCCGGGTCCGGCGCGTGAGTATCTGCGCTGGTACGCGGACCATGGCGTGCGCCACAGCGGCATGATTTCCCCCATCCTCAACGACGACGGCAGCGTAAATGGCGGCGTCGGCTCGGAACTGGAGTACGACAGTCAGGGAGAGTTCGTCATGCTCGTCGCTGAGGTGGCACGCCTTAACGGTGGCGCCGCCAGCGTGCGTGAATATCTGCCCAGCGTGCGCGGCGCGCTAAAGTTCCTGCAAACGCTGCGTGAACGGACAGTGGTGCCCGGCTACCAGGCGGCGAGCGAAGTGCCACAGCGCTTCCGCGGCATCCTTCCGCCATCGATCAGCCACGAGGGCTACCCGACGCCCACGCATAGTTACTGGGACGACTACTGGGCGCTCAAGGGCTGGCACGACGGCGCATGGCTCGCGCGCCAGTGGCAGGTGAGCGATATGGGGACCTGGGCCGCCGACCAGGGAGCTGCCCTGCACGACTCCATGGCGAGCTCCATTCGCGCCACCATGGACTGGAAGCACATCGACTACATCCCGGCGTCCGCGGACTTTGGCGACGCCGACCCGAGCAGCGTCTCCATTGCCCTGGACCCGTGCGGCCAGCAGGACCTGCTGCCCTACACCGCTCTCGATACCACCTTCACGCGCTACCTGGATGACGTTCGCAAGCGCGGTCTCCCCGGTGCGCGCTATGTCTACACGCCGTATGAGTTTCGCAACGTCCTGACGTTCGTGCACCTCGATGAGCCGCTGCTCGCCGCGGAAGTGTTGAATCGATTGCGGGCCGACCGCCGTCCGGCCGGTTGGCAGGTGTTCGCGGAGGTTGTGCGCTCGCCGATGCGCTCGGTTTTCTACCTCGGCGATATGCCTCATACCTGGGTCGGCGCGGAATACGTTCGCGCGGTTATCGGCATGGTCTTGCACGAGGGAGACGGGCGCCTTGATCTGCTTCCCGGAGTGCCTCCCGATTGGGTCACAGGCAAGGGTCTGTCGACTGACCGGCTGCCGACCGCCTTTGGCGAGCTGTCCATGTCGGCGCAACAGGACGAAAGCACTCTGCGCATAAGGCTCGCTCCTACCCTCAACCCCTCGACCGAGGTAGGCGTGAGCTGGCCGACGCGCAAGCGCCCGCAATCGGTCACGGTCGACGGCAAAGACCGCGGCGACTTCGGCGAAGAAGGCATGCGGTTGCAGAAGCCGTTCCGGGAACTAGTGGCCCGCTGGTGAGCGTCCGGCGCCTGCTCGCCGCTCAACTGCAATGATCGGGACGCCAGGCGTGCCGGGTGGACATGATACGATCGAGCGCATTCCCGAACCCCTCGGTCAACGGGCTACCCGGTCATGTCGAGTGCGTTGATGATTTGGTGGTCGGGTCTGTGCGCCGCGGCGGCGATCAACATCGTAGCGTGGGTGTTCGCTGCGTGGCAGCTGAAGCGTCGCAAGGCAGGCACGCCCGCCGATATCCACGCCGTGCGCGTGCGACTGCTGTGGCTCGCGGCTATCTATGTGCTTGGTTGCGGCTTCCGCTCGGTTTTCCCCATGCTCGATGTGCCGCGCATCTGCTTGCACGATACCTGGATCTCTCGAATCATTGTCGGTCGCTCCGTCGCGACGATCGCTGAGCTTAGCTTCGCCGCGCAGCTGGCGCTGTTACTGCGTGTGGCAAGTGTGGCTGCGGGCGGGGGACTCGCCGCGGTGGCGTCCCGGCTTGTCGTTCCATTGGTCCTGTTCGCTGAACTGTGCTGCTGGACCGCGGTGCTGCGGGGGAATTACCTGATGCACGCGCTGGAGAATTCCCTCTGGACGCTGATGGCCGTGCTGGCATCTGCAGCTTTCCTTGCCCTGCGGTTGCGCGCCGTGGATCAGCGCAGAGGATTTTTCGGGCTTGCCATTGCGTGTGCAACCGCCTATGTCGCGTATATGGTGTTACTCGACGTGCCGATGTATGTGTCGCGGTGGCATACCGAGCTAGCGGCTCACCACCAATACCTCTCGCTAAGCGCTGGATTTGGCGAGATTCTGCAACGGTGCACGGTGATGCGGGAATGGTCGGCGTGGCGACACGACGTACCGTGGCTTTCACTGTATTTCACGGTCGCCGTCTGGATCAGCATTGCGCTGGTTCGCGCCCCGATCGGCAGCGCGATCCGCCCCACGCGGGGAGACTGACGGACAGCGGGGCTGCAAGTCTCGCAAGCGCTCGCCGCCACTCCTCGAATGTGACGCACCGCTCAAAACCCCGATCCATTGCGGGCGGCACGGGTACCTGTGTGCGCCGCCGTACATAACGCGGTACGCGCCGCATGTTCGAATTATGCAACGACCGGTGATTATGGGGCTGCATCCGTGCCGCAACGCATTCTTCTGATCCAGGGCCATGCAGCCGCTGCCAAAACCATCGTCGACGCCCTGAATCACTGCAAGGATCAGTCCTTCCACGTTGAATGGGTTGAACGCTGCTCGGAAGGCCTGAAACGCCTGGACAGCATCGAAGCGATATTGCTCGACCTCTACCTGTCCGACAGTAACGGCATAGACACGTTTGACTGTGTGTTTCGCGCCGCGCCCAACATTCCGATCCTGGTGTTGATTGACCCGCAACACGAGGAGACCGCCAGGTTGGCGGTACAGTGTGGAGCACAGGACTACCTCTTTAAGGACCGTCTCGACCGTTACCTGTTACCCAAGACCGTCGCGACCATGATCGAGCGGGCCGCATATGCCGAGGCGCTGTTTGAGGAACGGGAGCGCGCCCAGGTCACGCTCAACTCGATCGGGGACGCAGTCGTGAGTACGGACGTTTCCGGTCGGGTCACCTACCTCAACCTGGTTGCGGAAGAGCTGACCGGTTGGTCGCAGCACGAAGCCGCAGGTCATCCCCTTGAGGAGGTTCTGCAGATCGTCGATGCCACGACGCGTCAAGCCCTGCAAAACTTAGCGCTGCTGGCGATCAGGGACGACAAGCCTCTGGAGCTTCCGCCAAACAGCGTGCTGATTCGACGCGACGGCGTCGAAGCGGCAATCGAAGATTCCACCGCACCTATTCATGATCGTCGCGGCGCAGTGACCGGCGCTGTCATGGTATTTCACGATGCCAGCATGGCGCAGGCGATGACGCGCAAGATGACTCATCTCGCCCATCACGATGGCCTCACCGGTTTACCGAATCGCGTGCTGCTGAACGACCGACTGCATGAGGCAATAATCCTGTCCAGCCGGCACAAGCGAAGACTGTCCGTACTATTTCTGGATCTTGATCGCTTCAAGCACATTAACGACTCAAAGGGCCACGGGGTCGGAGATCGTTTGCTGCAATCCGTCGCGCTGCGCCTATCTGTGTGTGTACGTAGCTCGGACACCGTAGGCCGCCTGGGGGGCGACGAATTCGTGGTGTTGCTCTGGGAGGTGAGCCGCGCAGAGGATCCGGCCGTCACGGCGGCCAAAATACTCGATGAAGTGCGCAAACCCTACCTCATCGACGAGGATGAATTGCACATCACCGCAAGCATCGGCATTGTCGCGTACCCCGAGGACGGAACGGATGTAGAGACGTTGATGAAGAAGGCTGATCTGGCGATGTACCAGGTCAAGGATAACGGGCGCGACGGTTATCAATTCTTTAACCCCGAGATGAACGCACGCGCGATCGAACAGCAGTCGCTTGAGGACAGTTTGCACTACGCGATCGAGCGGCAGGAGTTGGTGTTGCATTACCAGCCAAAGTTCAGTCTGGTGACCGGCGGAATCATCGGCACCGAGGCGCTCGTACGGTGGCATCACCCACAGCGCGGGCTGGTACTTCCGAGGAAATTCATCACGATTGCGGAGGAGTGCGGCCTCATCGTACCGCTTGGCCGGTGGGTGCTGCGCGATGCTTGCCGCCAGGCGTGCGCTTGGCAGATTGCGGGGTTGCCGCCGCTGTGCGTAGCGATAAACATTTCCGCCGTTGAGTTGCGCGCCAAAGGCTTCGTATCAGGAGTACGAGCAATTCTCAAAGAAACCGGCCTGGCGCCACAATATCTGGAACTCGAGCTCACGGAAACGGTGCTGATAGAGGACTCGCCAGCCGTTGCCGAGGTGCTCAAGGAACTAAAGGATATCGGTGTGCTGCTGACGCTGGATGATTTTGGCACCGGTTATTCAAGCTTGAGCCATTTGAAGCGCTTTCCGATCGACGCGCTGAAGATCGATCAGTCTTTCGTGCGCGACCTTGTCATGCACGAAAGCGATGCCAGCATTGTCACTGCCATGATCTGGATTGGAAAGAGCCTCCATATCAGGGTGGTGGCCGAAGGCGTGGAAACGCGGGAACAACTTGAAATCCTGCAGGAGCACGGCTGTCCGCAGGGTCAGGGCAACTATTTCTGCCCGCCTATGCCGGCCGAGGAATTCCGGCAATTGTTGGAACGCCAAACCGCCCCTATGGCAGTCGCACGATCAACTCGTAGAAACGGTCGCGGCGCGGCTCGCAGGTTGCATTCTCTGATGGGCGCTTAGGTGGCTGTGGGCTCGTCGCGAACGCCAATTTCGTACGCTTCGCGGGCGCACGTCGGCGTTCGTACCCGAGCCTGCCGGCCTTATCTGATTGTTCCCAGCGAACCGCAAGTGACGCCATCGCCGCGTAAGCGTGCACGAGCTGCCATTGGGTCAATAGGCAGCCCGCCCGGCTGTCACAAATTCTTCCTGGCGGGTCACCGCTGGTTCCATTAACGCGACTGACGCGAACCCTCATGGATTACAACTACGATCCGATGCATCGCATCCCCCGCTGACCGGCTACTTGTCAGCAATCGACCCCGATCCCTCGTTCACGAGCCAGTGCTTGCGGGCAAGCCTGGTGATGCGGGCGTGGGGCCGCCGGCGGCCACCCGATCGGCTTCGAGGACGCGCCACAGTGCGGCCGCCTCGCGGGGAAATATTCCACAGCAGGCTTGATACGTCTTCTGGAGCTCGTGCGAGCTCTCCGGCGAACGCAGTTCGGCCTCGCAGCGCATCAACAGTTCAACAGCAAGTCGCGCTGCGTGGCGCTCCGTCTCTGAGCGCAATAGATGCGCTGCCGCCCGAACCTGCGCTAGCGGTTTGACGAGGTGGTTCACTTGCGCGCGGCGCACCACCAGGGCCAACCCCAACAGTGTGCGCTCGTGCGTCGCGCGCAGTCGTGCAGCGTTCAGCAGCAGGACCGCTTGTCGAGCCTTCTCGTCCATGAACACCTTGGTGGCGTTCAAACGAGGGGCACTGGAGGAAACAGGCGCATCGTCAGACCATAGCGGGATCGGCGAGGATTTGCGCGGACCTATGCACGGTGGCAAGCCATCCGCACGTGTCCGGGAGCGACGCACGGGTTTGGTACCTGCCCGTCCGGAACGTGCTTGCCGGTCTACGCCGTCGTGGCGATAATGACGCCGTCATCTTGTGCAGTCGTCGACCGGAAGTGGCCCTGATTCGCGCTGAGCTGTTTGAGTCGCCGTATCCAAGTCACGCCCCAATAAGGAGGTCACGATATGCCGCATAAGCCAAGGTTCGCGACTGTGCTGTCCCTGGCGGGTATGGTCGCGGTCGTCACTACGGCCTTACCTGCCGTCGCGCAAGCGCCAGATCCCGCTCAGGAAGCGGCTACGGGCGGATTGCACGCAGGTCTGGCAGCCAAGGCGGCGACTATCGAACAGGTCCACATGCATATACACCATACGGTCAATTGTTTGGTGGGACCTGCCGGGCAGGGATTTGATGCCAACGAGGCGAATCCATGTCAGAAGCTCGGGAATGGGGCGATTCCTGACACGACCGACTCAGCCACCAAGGCCAAACTGACCGCAGCGCTTGCGAAAGCACAGGCGGGGTTGAAAACCAACGATCTGACTGTTGCCAAGAAAGCGGCCACCGACGCGCAAGCAGCTCTCAAATAGTCCTGATTGATCGCAATACGGCCAATCCCGCAACGATGGGACGCGCCAGGTCCTCGCCCGCAGCTGCCGCTATGCAAGGACGTCGCGCCACTTTGCGGCAGCTGACCGCTGGAATTCTCGCCAGTGCGGTGAGCTGGATCTCCGTCGGTAACGGAAAAGAGCGACAGGAGCTCATCTGCGTCAATCCCGGCAACCTCAGCCAGGCCGAGAACCGGCAACGCAAACTGGACAACTACACCGAGAAATCGCCGGATCCTGATAAGACCTGTAGCGGCTGCCGCTTTTTCACCACTGCAGCCGACCCTACAGCGTGCGGCAAGTGCGAAATATTCAACGGTCCCGCCAATCCGCAAGGCAAGTGCGATGATTGGACTGCGCGCCCGGTCCGAGCGTAACAGGCACCTCGGCGCTGCTCCAATGCCGCAGATCCATTGCGGCTATTGGCTCGGCACCGCTGTCGCAAGTCTGCTTGCTGCAGGTGTCGGCATCGCTGGCGACGACTCGCCGCAGAGCTTCTCACCGGGAGCCTGGCAGCGCACGGCTCAGTCAACAGCCGACAACTGGTCACGCGAGCCGATGATCCATCAGTTTGATACGACGCAAGCGCTCAAGGGTACCCCGCGCGCGCAGATCCTCGCGCTATTGGGTCCGCCAGGCTACGCGAGCGAGCAGTTTGGCCTGGGCAGCGGACCCCAGGTGCGCTTCGACATCTATCGGCTCTCGGCCCGTGCGGATCGCTCCTATGTACTCAACTACGACGCGCACGGCAGGCTTGTCCGGGGAGTCATCGACGGTACGGTTTGCGCCTGTCCGCTGTGCAGCGAGGCAGCGCCACTGTCGAGCGCGGCGCATCTGCGCGCACGGCTGAAGACCGGCCGCGCCCAGGCAGCTCAGGGGCTGAGCGTGCTCGAGTTCGAAGCGCTCCTGGGCGGCGCGGGAAAGCACGCAACTACCACCGACACCGCTGGCGGCCAGCGCTGGACCCACTACTCCGATGTGTGGCGCATTAGTGCAGAAGCACCACTGTTCCTGCTGGCGGAGGGCGCGCGTCCGACCCGCGACTGGAACGACGCGGCCTTCGGCGAGGCACGAGTATCTTCCTACACCTTCGTTACGCTGATGCCCCACTGCCTGGCGCGCTGAACTGACACCAGGGCCTGCTGCGAGCAAGCTGACTCAATGACCGGCCACCACTAGTCAGTCCGCAGGTATCCAGCGCACAACCTCACAGCGCTGCTTCTCGTCCGTTACGCAGGTGAGTTCCGGACCATTGCCTCCAATCAGGTGGAAAGACCACCTTGGGTCGAACTGCAGCGGACAATCAGGTCCGCGAGGGGAGCCACCCTCACTCAGTCCCATGCAGAAGGTCGGCGGTCCAAGAGCTGCCGCGAGTTCACTGCGTGAGATCCCATTCAAGGGCGACGGGTCAAGTTTCGCGCAGTGCGAGACAGGCCGGCCTGTCTGGCCCTCCCGGGTAAGCTCATCGCGACACTGGTGCAGTTTCTCGAGCAGCTCAGCACGAGTTGCCGGTGGCGCAGTGCGACAGGCGACCAACGCCACCACAATGAAGCTCAGTGCCATTGAGTAAACGCGAGTCATCGGTCACGCTCCCGAGCGGCCGGAGGGTCCGGGAAACGCTGCATCCAAGGTCTCAAGGTCTCGCGGCGTGAGGGCTAGCGAAAGCGCTGCAGCGTTTTCCTCGACGTGCGCTGGAGAGCCGGATTCGGGAATTGCGATAACGCTGCCGCTGCGAATCACCCAGGCCAGCGCGACCGCGGCGGCCGAGCAGCCATGGGTGGTGCCGACCTGCGCCAGCGTGCGGTCAGCTACTACGAGGTTATTGTCGCCGCCGAGCGGCGAGTACGCCATGACCGGCAGGTTATGCTGCTTGCACCACGGCAAAACATCGCGCTCGATGCGACGGTTGTTGAGACTGTAAGGGACCTGATTGGTGGCGCAGCGATGGCCGTCTGCAACGCGGAACAGATCTTCCATCTGGTCAACGTTGAAATTGGACACGCCCCAGGCGCGAATCTTCCCCGCCGCGCGCAGTTGTTCAAATGCCGCCACCACGCCGGAGAACTGCGCGCTGGGAACCGGCCAATGCAGCAAATATAAATCCAGATGGTCGCTGCCCAGACGAGCGAGGCTCGCCGCGCAAGCACGCGCGATGCCATCGCCGGACACCTGATTGCCCTCGACCTTGGAGACCAGGAATATGCGCTCGCGCTGACCGGCAATCACCTGACTGATGAATTGCTCGGAGCGGCCGTTGCCGTAGTTTCCCGACGTATCGATCAACGTCATGCCGAGCGAAACGCCGGTGCGCAGCGCCTGTTCCTCGACAGCTGGCGGATGCCTTCCCTGACCGAGGTGCCAGCAGCCTTGACCGAGCGCCGGCACGGTAGTGCCGTCTGGAAGCTTTACGGTACGCGCAGCAGGGTTCGACGCCGCGCCCGCACCAGGAACCTGTGCAGCTGCTCGCGCCGCAGTCATTGCACTCAGGGCGGGAAACGATAAGCCGAAGGCCGCGCAACGCACACTGAATTGACGTCGGTTGAGCAAATGCTTGTTCATCGTGTTATCTCCTCCGAGCTGGACAATTGTAATAGGTTGGACGCGGCATGCCGTTGACTCGTGCCACTCGGTGTCAGATGGCGGGTGACGCTTGCGAGCCCCCGCCAAGCTACAGGTTGGTACGCGCGCGAACCGACCCGAGCGGCGATTGCCTATACTCCTCAGACCGTCCCGTACCAATCCGAGGCTATCGTGTCACGCCAAATCGCAGGGCCCTGCTCCCGTCGACGCTTCCTTGAGCTCAGCGTACTCTCCGGCACGGCCGCCGTACTGCCTTTCCCCTCCGCTGCGGCTGATGACCTCGGGCCTCTCATTACCAAGCCCATCCCCGCCACCGGCGAGAAACTTCCAGTGATGGGAATCGGGACCAATCAATTCGGGCGTATACCCTACGACGACGTGCGCGCGATCCTGCAACGCATGCCCCAGCTCGGGGGCACAGTCATCGACACCGCAGCGCTATACGGCGAGAGCGAGGTGCAGATCGGCAAGGCGCTCACCGAACTCAATCTCACCAGCAGGATGTTCATCACGACGAAGCTCAACGCTCCTGGTGGTCCTGGCGATGGGGTCGGAGGGCTGGCCAGCTTCGAGCGCTCGGTACAGCGGCTGCACAAGGTGGACCTGCTGTTGATCCATTTCGTCGACAGCGTGGAAGCGATGATGCCCGTGGTCAGCGACCTCAAGAAGCAGGGCAAGGTGCGCTACATCGGCATCACCTCCATACGCTCGCCGCAGTATCCGCAGCTCCTGGAGTACATGCGCAAGTATCCGATGGACTTCCTGCAGGTGAACTACTCGCTTGGCGATCGTGCGGCGGAGGCCGAAGTGCTGCCGCTCGCGCAAGAGCGCAAGATCGCCGTTATGGCGGCCGTGCCACTGGGTGGGGGCCGCAACCTGCTGATCAAGCAGACCGGCGAGCGGCAGCTCCCCTCGTGGGCAGCCCAATTCGGTATTGCCAGCTGGAGCCAGTTCTTCCTCAAGTACGTGGTATCCCACCCGGCGATCAGCTGCGCCATACCCGGTTCAAGCAAGCTCGAGCACCTGGAGGATAACCAGGCAGCCGGACACGGCCACCTGCCGGATGCGCAAGCCCGCCGAAAAATGGAGGCTTTCTGGGCGCAAAGCTCCTAGGCTGGCGTGCACTATCGTCCGCGCGTTCGCGCACCACAACCGGCTGGCGTCAGTTGGCACCACTTCACGGACGCGATTGAGTTGCCGTGTCCGCTGCTTGGATTTCATTCTTGCCGCGAGTGGTGGCATCATCGCCGGATGATTGCGCGTTATTCACAATTCGTGTTTGCAGCCCCTGTCGCCGCGGCTGCCTTTCTGGTTGCTTGCAGCACGGCGGGTAACTATCGCAACGACGCCGCTCACAAGGACCTGCTGCAAACCCTTCGCCAGTGCCTTGTTGAGGTTCCCATCAGTGGCGAGAAAAACAAGGAGTTCGTGTCGCCCTGTGTCGGGCAGGACGTTTCGTCCTTGAATGGAATTTCCCGCGGCCGCCTGATCGATGCTCTTGGACCGGCGCGCTTTTGCATCAGTCAGACTGAAACCAGCTTTCCAGAGAAAGCCGATTGCCCCGCAGACCAGAATCCCCTATGGAGTTTCTACCGCCTCGCAGACTCGATCGTCATGGGCGGAGGGCCGGAGTTGGTTTGCGTGGCGAATAATCACCCCTATTGCGTGACGGTGGAGTGGCGGCGCTCGCAGTGACAAGCTAGCTCGCAGGCCTCCAGCCGTCCGGCAGCAGGTCGAACGTGACAGTGTCTCGATATGCGAACTGATTGCCCGGCAGTGTCTCAATCGGAGTGAGCATGTGCCAGATGCGGTCATCGTCGAAGACATAGCACTCGCCCGACTCGCGCATGTTAAAGCGACTCACTTCGCGCTTGTCATTGTCGGTTATCACTACTTCTCCTCCTTGCGCGCCGCACCGCGCCAGGAGATGAGTCGCCAGGTACTTTTCACCGTCCTTGTGCAAGCCGGGCGGGCTGGTATCGCACGGCCGGGAAGGACTCGCAGCGAATCGGAGCACATGCACGTTGACCGAGTAAGTTGCGCCCACCGTCGACAGCGGCAGGTACACGAGGTGATGCGAAATCATCCTGCGAACGCCGGCGGTGTCGGCAATCTCCTTTGGCAGGGGTGCGTACTTGCGCGGCTGACCTCCTAGCGTGGTGTTGTATTTTTCAAGCTGCACGTAGGGTTCGGAGTCATCGCAGGGCCATACGCGGACCCCGCCTTCAACAATCTCAGCCTTGAACCGATTTAAAGATCGATATCGGTCCCCAGACTCGTAGTACTGGTCCTTGGGCAGGTGCCAGGCTGCATTCGCCAACGCGCCCAGGGCGCGCGCGACATCCACATCAACGGACAAAGGCCGGCGAGTAAACCCTTGCTCGAGGATCTCTTGCCGGGCCCGGTTGTCCGCTACAACCGCAACGAAAGCGTCCGCATGCATACGTCCTCCAGTTCGGCGGCCACCATCAAAGCCGCAGCCGACCCAACAGCCCCATAGAGGCGGGCGCGCCGCCTCTAGTGAGCGGCGTACAGCTTCATGACATCCTGGCGCATCGCCGCCTGACTTTGCGGGCGGCTGTAGAACATGTGACCGCCAGGGTATTCCTTCACCTGCACCCGCTGCGGATTGCCCATGAGCGGCATCTGATCGACGATGAGCACGGAGGCCATGAAGGGGCAGGACAGGTCGTCCCAGCCGTGCACGATGAGCACGTTGAGCTTCGGATCGATGGCCACGGACTGACGCAGCTCCCGCACCGAGCCGCGCGCCAGGTCGCTCTCGATACCCTTGTCGGCATCCGAGCCGTCGCTCCAGAGTTTATTCACCTCGTAGCTGAGCGCGTTGTAGCGCCCGCTGTACTTCCAGCCGACCGTGCGTGTGATGAAGTCGACCATGGCGGTGGTGGTGGGTGCGATGATGCTGTCGAGGATCGGGTCATTGGTGCGTTGCGTGGGCGCGAACGGGAACGGGTCCCAGCTGGTCACGTTCGAGTCGTAGCGGCTGCCGAGCTTGCCCTCGCTGCGATAGACCTCGCGCAGGTAGGCCTGCGTCTCGAGTCGTCCGCCCAGGTGGCGCACGAAAGCCGGGTCCAGACCCGACAGCTCGGTCACGCGGCTGACGATACGCTCGATCGCCTGGGTGTCCGAGCGCCCCTTGAGCAGGTCGGCGACGTAGTCGGTGCGCGTGTAGCTCACGATCTGCGCCATGGCGGCATCCGAGAGTTTGCCCTGGCGCTCGAGGTTGGCCGCCGCGATGCTCGGCAGCGTCAGCATCCACGGCAGCGGCGAGAGATCGCCGTTGGCTTCGGCCAGTGGATCGAGGTACGGGGAGACCAGCACCAGGCCGTTCATCGCCACCCCGAGCCGCGTTTGCAGGTAGTGCGTCATGCGTGGCCCGCGAAAGCCACCGTAGCTTTCCCCGACCAGGTACTTCGACGAGCCCAGCCGCTCGTTCTTCACCAGCCAGTCGAAGATCACACGGGACAGGTATTCGACATCGGCCTGCGGGTTGTAGAAGCGCTTCTTTGCCTCCGGTTCGGGCACCTGCGCGTAACTGAAGCCGGTGCCAACCGGGTCGATAAAGACCAGATCAGTGAAGGCGAGCCAGGTGCCGGCGTTGTCCAGCGGCACCGACGGGTCTGAGGGGCTGTCGCCCTCGGCGCCGAACTGCACACGCTTGGGACCGATGGCGCCGAGGTTCAGATAGACGGAAGAAGCGCCCGGGCCGCCGTTGAGCGCAAAGGTGACCGGACGGTGAGCTCCCGGCACGATGTAGGCGGTGAACATAACGCTTGCGATGGTCTTGCCCTTCTCATCGAGCACCGGCAGGGAGCCGACGGTGGCCTCGTATTTCAGCGGGTGACCGTCGAGCACGATGTTCTGCGCGACCGTCTTGTCGGCGGGAAAGGGCGGCAGCTTGATCTCATCGTCCTTGGCGGACTTGTCACCGTCCTTACCGTCCTCCTTGGCGGCCTTGGCCGGCGCCGGCGAATCCTTGTCTTTTTCGGCAGGCGCCGGCAGGCTGGCCGTGGCGCAGGCGAGCAGCAGAAACACCAACAGCGGTTTGCGCATGAATACCCCCTGAGATCGCAGTGCAATTTCGGCCGCATGTGTTCTGATGCCGCGGCGTTGAGAAAAATGGTTGCACATCGACCCGCGCGCGTCGAGTACGCCGCGTGCGCCGCGCCGCTACGTGCGCCGCCGACCCCGGCGATGACGCGCGGATCCCAAGCTTAAGAAGCCTCAAGGCGAGCGCGCTGCCGGTGCTAAATCAAGAAGCTAGCGATACAGGTGCGCGAAGCGGACGGTGGCAGATAGACGGGTTGTCAGATGGCGGTGGGCGCAACCAGCGCAACGAAGAGCCGGGCTGCTGCTCTTTCTTGTCAGCGAAAACGGTGAGGTAGCGGGCGCGGGTCGGTTCCCGTTTCGCTCCATCCCAACAGGCGAGGTCGCGCACGAAGAAACAGTAGGATTCGCAGGCCAGGAGTTGTGTTTCACATCGCGCTCGGAGCGGGCATTCGTCACACGGTGCCGGCCCGAGGAGCCCGCACGGGCTCTCTGGGAGATCGATAGGAGGGCTCTGCATATCTGATCGGCTGTTAAGTAGTTGCACGTTCACGCTGGACATCGAGGCTTTACCATGACAGGCGCACCGCGATGGCGGAATACGCACAATCCGAGCCCGTCATCGGATTTGTGACGCAATCGAGGCGCTGTCGGTGTATGCCGACTGTGCAGGTAGAGCATATGCCCAGGTCGGCGCGCGGCAGCTTGGCGTTTGAGGTGCGAGGAGCGCAAGCTTATGAGCGCAGCGGCGCCGCTGGACCGTCTGCAGCAACTAGCGGGCCGGCATACCTGAGGCAGCACACGATGTTGTTTCTACGCGGACTGTTGGATCGACTGTTTTTAGCGGCCGCCCTCGTCGCGGGCGGGCTGCTGCCAGGCTTCATCGCGCAGTATCGCCAGCGGTTGGGGGGGCGACTCGATCAAGCCCGACTCGATCTGGAGCCCTGGCAGAGGATCGCCGACCAGTTCTATCAGGGCGACCTCGACAAGCTGATCCAATATCACCTGGCCAGCAAAGATGCGACGTTTCACGCGGAGGGCAGCGTCATCCAGGCTCTCATCGCCACCGTGCAGCGGCTGCAAAGCGCCGTCGACGCCTTGCACAGCAGCTTATTCCATCAGGTCGGGTACTTGCTGCTGCACGCCGACGCCGGCCTGGTGCGCGCCACCGCCTCTGACTGGGTGCCTACGTTCGCGCTCTCCATCGAAGGGGTGCTGTTCGCACTGCTATGTGCCGTTGCGGTCTGGTTGCTGTTTCACGCCCTGTGGTGGCTGCTGGCACTGAGCGGCAGCTGGCTGCGCGGCGGGGTGCGTGCAACGCGCCCGCCGCCACGACGCCGGCCAACTGGCAGGGACGCACAAGAGATTTGAATGAGCGCGAGCGGGGCGCCCTCGCCGGCCGTCGCCTTGCCCGCCGCCTTCGAGTCGATCTCGCAGCTATGCCGCGGTCAACGCGCTACGCCGTCTTCTGCTCGGGGGCGGGAATGGCGAAACAGACAAACGATGAAACAATGTACTTGTCGTCAGACCTGGGAATCTCTCCGCAGTGCATGTGCGTCCAGAACGTCGGAAAAAACAGTGCATCGCCGGCCACGGGTTTTACCTTCAGGTTCTGCCGATGAAAACACGTCTCTCCGCCCTCTTCGACCGAGTTTAGATAAATGATCATGGCCAGCTGCCGCTCCCAGCCGCCAGGGCCGAGAGCATCAAAATGCCATTTGAAGTGGCCTTCGTTCTTCTTGTAGTGCTGGACCTTGTAGTCCGTACACCGTAGCGGGAAGACTTGCAGTGAGGGGAACTGCGCCGCCAGATTCGACACGACACGGCTGACAGCCAGGTGCAGCTCGACGTGGGCCGCTGTCCAAATGCCTTCGCGCGTGAGTCCCAGATCCGTGCTGACCTTGACGTCGTCCAGCAATTTTTTTTCGCTGCGGCCGCTGACCGTATACCCGGGGTGTTTGCGCGGGTCGCGCTGGTAATTCTCGATGATCGAACGGCATAAATCCTTCGAGATCAGCTCTTTTGCATAAAAAATGCACTCGGCTGCCGTGACAATCTCCATGCTCACACGTTAGCGCCAGGCTTACCTGCCGCCTCCTCGGTTTACCATCAGCCGGCGCATCCTATCCACTCTGGCGGACCGGCAGGCGAGCGCCGCTCAGGTCCGTGATGCAGATCAAATAAATCGCGTTGCTGCCCGGCTTATCACTGCGCGAGTTTGCGCGGATCGATGCCAAGGCCGAGGCTGCGGGGCCCGGACGGCCGGACCGTGCCGGTTTGTATCAAAGCGGTATGGCAGCGAGTTATGTCAGGCTTGAGAAAATGCTTTGCGTGCCCTGCCTCGCGGGCTGCGCCCGGTTCAGACGCGCTTGTTTGCGCTCGAGTTCCCAAAGCGCAAACGCAATCCATAGTCCACCGCAAAGGCCGGACACTGCCAGGTATATGAGGGACACCTCGAACAGCAGCAGCAGTGCATGTGGCATGGTCGTGAAGGCTCCTTGAATCCCATCGACGGTAAGGAGTCTAGGGGCAGGAGGATCACGTCGCAGTCGAGATCCGGTATCGCTTTGGGTAGATCAGCGAGGGCCTTCAGGACGTCGCGAATCTCGCCTTGACCGCCGCCATCATCGCCTTGAAGCGGGGTTCTGCGCGGATCGAATCGAAGTCGGGGTCGGCCTCCATCCAGCTCATCATTCCCGGCGTAAACCTGGGGGCGATTCCGGCCAGAGTCTCCAGCGTCATATCAATCTCGCCCAGCGAGGACATCGCGCAGGCGAGATTGTAGTGAAGGTTGACGTTCTCGGGATCGACCAGACGGGCCCTGGTGGCCCATTCTCGGGCGCGCTCCTTCTCGCCCAGGGCTGCCAGCATGGCCACCCCCATGCCGATCGCACGACTATGGCCGGGGTCGGCGGCGACCAGTCGCTCGATGCGATCCAGAGCCCGCCGCGCGGCGCTCTTCATGCGCTCCACGTCGGCCTTTGCCTTGTAGGACTGCGATATGAAAGTCGAGGCGGTGAAATCCGACTCCATCGCGGCGGCCGCCAGCTCGAAATGGCTGATCGCATCGTCGTAACGGCGCAAACCGAGGCAGCACAGCCCGGCGATCCGGTTGCCGACATAGGAGTTAGGCTCCAGGCGCAATGCGTTCTGGCAGGAGATCAGACCCTCCTGATAGCGCCCCTTGCTGCGATGCGCCGCGCCCATGGCGGCATGCGAGTCGGCGAGATTAGGGTCGAGCCGTACGGCCGTCACCGCGGCCTGTTCGCCATCGGTGGCAGAGTCGCCGCGCCAGAAGCTGTTCCACTGCGCGAGCGCCATGGTCGCCCACGCCTGGGCGTAATTCGGGTCGATCTCGATGACGCGATTGCAGATGCGTACCACGATTTCGTTGTTTCTCTCGCTGTCCAGCAGCCAGAACTGCCGCGCCATCAGATACAGCTTGTAGGCGTCGGGATTGCTGGTGCCACGCTGCTCGAGAGCCTGCTTTTCTCCAGGCAGGAGTGTCAGCTTCAGTGCGGCAACAATCGCCTTGGAGATCTCGTCCTGTAGCGCGAAAATGTCGTTCAGGTCGCGATCGTAACGCTCACCCCACACCTGCGAGTCGTTGGCGGCGCCGATGAGTTGGGCGGTAATGCGCACCCGTGCGCCGGACTTGCGCACGCTGCCGACCAGGACGTAGGAAGCCTTCGTCTGTCGCGCGATCTGGGCCACGTCAGCCGCCGCACCCTTGAAGGAAAAGGCGGTGTTGCGCGAGACAATCGACAGCGCCGAGACCTTGCCGAGGTCGGTGATGATGTCCTCGGTGATGCCGTCGCTGAAATATTCCTGCTCCGGATCACCACTCATGTTGGCAAACGGCAGCACGCAGATCGCCACAGCGGGGCGGGCGTCTTTTGCCGCTTGCACCGCCGTCTTCTTGGCCGCCGACAGTTTCAGCTTCGCTTCGAGCGCCGCGCACAGGGCCTTGAATGGACCGCTGTCGCGGTTTCCGCCCCAATCGTCGAGGTCGGTGGTATGGATCGAGCGTACGTCGATCGGCAAGCGTGCATTTTCAAAGCGCACCGGCACCAGCACGCCCCGATCGGCGGCGTCGCGCGCCTCCCCTTTCACCCAGCGCGAGTCAACGGACAAGGGGCTCCACACGACGACGACAGCGCGGGCACTCTCCAGCTCGGCGCTGATCAGCGCGTCGAACTCATCACCCGGCGTGATCTCCGGATCCCACCACACCGACCAGCCCTGTGCTTCGAGCGCTGCAACCAGCGGGGCGACTCTGCCCCGGTCGGTTCGGGAATAGGAAACGAAGATATCGGCCATTACCTGCGATCTTTAACCGGGACGCGCTGGTTTCCCACGGGGCGTGGGCTTGGTACTTATATGAGGCGATCCGCTGGCGAGTGTAGCTCGCTGCCGGGTGACTCGCCAGTCGGCCGGCGAGCCAGCGGCGGCTCAATGCAACTTTACATGCGGCTCGGTCCGCCGGGTGATGAGCCGCGCCAGCGTGTCGAGCGCCACCTTGGTGAAGCCGTGCAGCGCCAGCTCGTGCAACTTGTAAAGTGAGACATACATCAGCCGCGCGATGTAGCCTTCGATCATGAGGCTGCCGCCGATCAGGCCGCCCATCAGGTTGCCGACAGTGGTGTACTCCCCGAGCGAGACCAGCGAACCGAAGTCGCGGTAGCGATACGGGCGCAACGGCCTGCCGGCGAGCCGGTTCGCGATCTGTCCGACCATGTGCGTCGCCTGCTGATGCGCGGCCTGCGCGCGCGGCGGTACATTCGTCTGCTTCTCCGGCCAGGGACAAGCGGCGCAGTCGCCGATGGCGAAGACACCGTCGTCGCGAGTGGTCTGCAGCGTTTGCCTGACGACCAATTGGTTGGTGCGGTTCGTCTCGAGGCCGTCCAGATCCCTGAGGAACTCCGGCGCCTGCACACCGGCCGCCCACACGACCAGTTCCGCCGGGATGATCTCGCCGCTGGCGAGCCTGACGGCATTCGCCAGGACCTCGGCGACGCGCGCCGAGGTCCGCAGCTGCACCCCCTTGCTCTCCAGCAGCCTGGTGGCTGCCTCGGAAAGACGCCGCGGCAGTGCCGGCAGGATCCGCTCCGCCGCCTCGATCAGGTTGAGCTTGATGTCCCGGTCCGGGTCGATCCGGTCGAGGCCGTACGCCACGAGTTCGCGTGTCGTTTTGTGCAGCTCGGCGGCCAGCTCGACGCCCGTGGCCCCCGCACCGATGATGGCCACCTGCAGCTGCTCGGGCCGCAGCGCTTCGCGCTGTGCGTGCGCACGCATCAGGGCGTTGACCAGCCGGCGGTGAAAACGCGCCGCACCGGCCGGGGTCTCCAGCGCGATCGCGTACTCCTTCACGCCCGGGGTGCCGAAATCGTTGGTGAGACTGCCAACTGCGATCACCAGCGTGTCGTAACTTAACGTCCGCAACGGGGTGATCTCGCTGCCGTCCTCCTCGACCACGGGTGCCACCTGCACCTCGCGCCGCTGTCGGTCGAGGCCGATCATCTCTCCCAGGCGGAAGCGGAAATGATGCCAGTACGACTGCGCCAGGTAATTCAGCTCGTGCACGCCCAGGTCCATGCTGCCCGCCGCGACCTCGTGCAGCAGCGGCTTCCACAGATGCGCGCGGTCCTTGTCGATCAGCTCAATTTCCGCCGTGCCTCGCCGGCCGAACTTATTGCCGAGTCTGGTCGCAAGCTCCAGCCCGCCCGCCCCTCCGCCGACGATGACTATGCGGTGCTGCGGAGCTTGCGAGCGGCGCTCTGACATGTTACCTGGGGCAAATCACTCGGTGGCGATCGTCTCGGCGCCGAAATCCTGCAGATGACACGAGAGCGGGAAGGTGTGTATGCCGGGGACCTCCCCGGCGCGCAGCGCCTGCTGCAGCCCCTGCCAGTACTCGACACTCATCAGGTCGGCGTGCATGGCACGGAACGCACGCCGCAGGGTGCGATTGCGCACCCGCAGACCCGCCTCGATCTCCTCCGGCAGGAACACCACCCCCGGCTCGAAGAACCACGCCGGCACTTCCTCCTCGCCCTCGCAGCGGTCGCGGTTAGTGCGTACCTTGACGGCGGTGAGCGCTTCCACGGCATCGTAGTCGTACAGGTAGATCTTGAGGTAGCGGCTCACGCCGTAGTTACGGGTGTCGAAGTCCTTGTTGAAAACGTCGGCCGCCGCATTGTTGCGGATGCAGAACCCCAGGTTGAGCATGGCACGCAGCGCCTTGTCCTCGGGCGCTGTCTCGAGGAACACGTTGAGCGGGGTGAGCTTGCGCTGCACGATCAGGTATTTGAACACCAGCGCCGCGTCGTGCAGCTGCACGCTGTTGCCTGCCGATTGCAGCAGCTCGGCCGCCAGCAGTGGCTCGAACCACGAGCGCTCGAGCTTGAGGTTGTAGTACACGATGTTGTCCAGCATGCTGCCGGTGCGGTTGATCTCGTGCACGCGCTTGTACTTGGCGAGCACCGCGTCGACCCCTTCGAAGCTGTCCCACTTGTAGTCGCTCGTCGGCTGGTCGCGAATCACCTTCAGCACGTAGTCCGACTGCGGCGAGGTGAAGGCGATGGTGACGGTGCCGGGACTGCCGGGCGCCACCGCGAGCTGCTCGCGATCGCGCTCGAGGCGCCGGCGCACCTCGTTCATCACCGCCACCTTGCTGTAGTGGTAATAGCCGATCGTCGAGTAGTGCAGCCCGAGCGGCCGGCGCGGCATGATGCTGTGCAGGAAGGCGCTGAGCTCGTGGTAGTGGCTGTTCGTGACCTGGAACGGCGCCTCGGTGGAGCTGCAGAGGTTGTGAACGTGCGGCGCGCTGTGCAGCACCGCTTCGGCGCGCACGCCCTCCTCGCCGTTGAGCAGCGCAACCACGAAGGGCTTGAGCTCCGCACCCTTGAGCACCAGCCGGCCGACGAGATACGCGCCGCGGTTGCGGAAGAATCCGCCGCGCACCATCTCGATGGCGCGCAGCCCGCCGCCGGCGCGAGCGGCAAGCACGTCGTTCACCCGCCGCGCGATCAGCTCGGCATCGCGTGCCGCATCGGCGAACGGCACCTGCAGCTGCGCGACCCGCAGCGCCCGCTGGATGATGAGGGGATCGACCTGCCAGGAGCAGGCGAAGCGCTCGTATACGGCATCGGCCGGCGGCACCACCGGGCGCGAGCCCCCGAAACCATACTCGACCGGCTTCCACTCGCCGTGATGGACGCGCCGCTGCGCGGAGTGCAGATAGGCCAGCGCGAGGTCCGCCTCGTAGCGGCCGTGAACGGCCGACCGGTAGAGCGCCTCGACTTCTGACCACAGGGGCTCGCCCTCCTTCAGCTGCGGAAACGCGGCCCGCAGCTCGTCGGCCAGCGGATAGACGGTGGCGTTGTACAGCCCCAGGCGCCGTCTGGCATTGGCAACGGCGCCGGGGTGATCGCAGGTCTCGAAGGCCGCTTTCGCCGCCCACGTCAGCCGCAGGAACTCGTCGTAGAAATCATCGAACACGCTCAGGATCCACTCGCTCGTGAGCTCGAGCCGGCGGCGCTCGGACTGCGCGGCAGCGATGGCGGCGGCATAGTCGACGCGCTCGCTGCGCGGCGCGGCTTCGGTGGCGTCTCTATCCATGGCGAGCCTGCCCTGCTGCCTGCAGCGTGCGCTCGAGTCCCCCGGCGAGGGCGCACAGTGCCTCGTCGCCGCCGCTACGACCGACGAGCTGCAGCCCCGCGGGCAACTGGTCCGCGGTGACCGGCAGCGTCAGCGCGGGATGTCCCGAGAGGTTGAACGGCCGCACCAGACCGCTCGAGCGCAGCGCCGCGCGCGCGTCGAGCGCCGCGGTAAGGGTCAGCGGCGGATCGGGCAGCGTCGGCAGGGCGAGCGCGTCGACGCCGGCGAGCGCCTCGTCAATCTGCCTGCGCAACGCGCTGCGTACGTCTTCGGCTGCGGCAACCTGTGCGGCGGACACTTCGCGTGCTGCGAGCAGCCGGGCGCGCACGTCGGCGCCGAGTTGCTCGCAGTCCGCCAGGTGGCCGAACGCCGTCCAGGTCTCGGCCGCGATGATCGTCAGCCCGGCCGCAAACGCCGCGCCGAACGCCGGCAGCGCCATCGAGCGCACACTGACCCCGGCGGCATCGATGGCGGCACGCGCCGCGGCCGTCACGGCCGGATTCGCCTCGACCTCGAGCCAGCCGAGCCTCGCGCGCCCGGGGGCTCGCTGCGCGCGAAACGTCGGGTCGATCATGGCCATGGCGCGCTCGATCATCGGCATGTCACGGGCGAGCGGCCCGACGCAGTCGAGACTCGACGCGTTCGGGTGAACTCCGCACCGACTCACCCGTCCGTACGATGGCTTCAGGCCATACACGCCGCAACACGCGGCGGGTATGCGGATCGAGCCGCCGGTATCGTTGCCGAGGCTGAAGTCCACGAGCCCGGCGGCCACCGCGACCGCCGAGCCGCTCGAGGATCCGCCCGGCACGCGTCCCGGCGCGCGCGGATTGGCCGGCGTGCCGCTCCAGCGATTGATGCCGGTAACGCCGTACGCGAGCTCGTGCAGGTTGGTCTTGCCGACGATCCGGCAGCCTGCCTCCAGCAGCGCGCGCACCACCGCTGCGTGCTGCGCTGCCGGCGGCGCATCGGCCAGGCACGCGCTGCCCATGCGCGTGGCAAAGCCCGCGACATCGATCGAATCCTTGATGCCGACCCGCGGGCCGTCGCCGCCCAACTGCAGCCGCTGCACGAAGATGCTGTCGCTCGCGCCTGGCTCGCTCGTAGATCGCTGCATCGCTGCCGATCATCGGCCCGGCGGCGCCGGTTTGACAAGCAGCGCCGCCGCGATATTGTCAAGTCGTTGCCGAGCCTGCTGCTGGCGCGCATGCTGCGCGCGACACATCCGGACCGCTGCGATGTCAATGCCGACGGGAGCCATCCCCGCAGTCGAGCCCCCCGCCCTGGTGCTGATGAGCGCGACCGAGCTTGCCGCCGCCGTCCGCGCGCGCGCGGTCTCCTGCGCCGAGGTGATGGACGCCTACCTCGGGCACATCGAGCGGCTCAACCCCGAGGTGAATGCGATCGTCTCGCTGCAGGAGCGCGAGCACCTGCTGCAGCAGGCACGCGAGCGCGACGGGCAACTGGCGCATGGCCGCTACCTCGGGTGCCTGCACGGGCTGCCGCAGGCGGTCAAGGACCTGGTGGCGACCGCCGGGATCCGCACCACGCACGGCTCGCCGCTGCGCGATGAGATCCCCGTGCAGGATGCGATCCTCGCCGAGCGGCTGCGAGCGGGCGGCGCGATTCTCATCGGCAAGACCAACATTCCGGAATTCGGGCTCGGCTCACAGACCTACAACAGCGTATTCGGCACGACGCTGAACGCCTACGACCAGCGCCTGACCGCCGGCGGCAGCAGCGGCGGCGCAGCGGCGGCGCTGGCGCTGCGCATGCTGCCGGTGGCCGACGGCACCGACGTGATGGGCTCGCTGCGCAACCCGGCGGCCTTCAACAACGTGTTCGGCTTCCGCCCCTCCTACGGACGCGTTCCGGTCGCAGGTGAGGAGCTGTTCCTCGGGCAGCTGTCGTGCAGCGGAGCGCTGGGCCGCTCGCTCAGCGACGTGGCCCTGCTCATGAGCGTCATCGCCGGTCCCGATCCGCGCGCGCCGCTGTCGCTGGCGCAGGACCCGCAGCTGTTCCGGCAGTCGCTGCAACGTGATTTCCGTGGCACCCGCCTCGGCTGGCTGGGCGATCTCGGCGGCTACCTGGCCTTCGAGCCGGGCGTGCTCGAGCTGTGCCGCGAGGCGCTGCGCGACTTCGCAGCGCTCGGCTGCGTGGTCGAGGAGGTGCGCCTGCCGCTGCCCCCGGCGCAGTTGTGGGACGCGTGGCTGACGCTGCGGCATTTCCTCACGGCCGGGGAGCTGGCAGACCTGTATCGGGATCCGGCGCGACGAGCGCGCATGAAGCCCGAAGCACAGTGGGAGGTCGAAGGCGCCCGCCCGCTCACTGCCGCACACGTTTACCGTGCCTCGCTCGTTCGCTCGCAGTGGTATCGGGCCGCGGCCGCGCTGTTCACCCAGGTCGACTACCTGTTGCTGCCGAGCGCACAGGTATTTCCCTTCGATGCCCGCGTGCACTGGCCGCGCAGCATCAACGGCGTTGCGATGGACACTTACCATCGCTGGATGGAAGTCGTGGTGCCCGCCAGCCTGCTCGCGGCGCCGGTATTGAACGTGCCGGTCGGATTCGGCGCGGGCGAGCGGCCGATGGGCCTGCAGCTCATCGGGCCGCATCACGCCGACCTGGCCGTGCTGCAGCTCGGCCACGCCTACGATCAGGCGAGCGGCTGGGTCGGGCGGCGCCTGCCGCCGCTTCTGTGCCCCGCGCCGCCATCTTCTGGCGTACGATCGGCGCAATGATGCAGGCGGAGCTCTCACAGTCGCGCAGTGAGCGTGAGATCCTCGATAAGAACCGCCGCTATTACGATCTGCTGTGGAGGGATGCGAGCCTCGTCGAGCCGCAGCGCTTCAATACCTGGCCGCTGGTGCAGTCGCTGCTGCCCGCCTCCGCCCGACAGCTCGAGGTTGCACCAGGCCTGAGGCCGCGCCTGCCACTGCTCGGAACGCTATTCGTCGACATCAGTGCGCCGGCGCTCGCGAAGCTGCGCGGCCGCGGCGCCCAGGTGGTGCTGAGCCAGGTGACCGCGCTGCCCTTTGGCGATGCGACGTTCGACCTGGTATGCGCGTTCGATATCATCGAGCACGTGGATGACGATGAGGCGGCGCTCACCGAGCTGGCGCGGGTGACCACGCCGAACGGTGCGCTGCTGCTGTCGATTCCGCTGCATGCCGCGTTCTGGACCGCCTTCGACGATTTCGTCGGCCACAAGCGCCGCTACGAGCCCCCCCAGCTGCTGGCCAAGCTGGCGCAGCAGCGCCTGCACATCGAGCGCAGCGCGATCTTCGGCATGCAGCCGCGTTCCTCGTGGCTGCTCGACCTGGCCATGTGGTGGCTGTTGCACGACCGCGAGCGGGCGATGTGGTGGTATAACCGCGCCTTCATGCAACTCGGCCTGCGGTTCCAGAAGCCCCTGCAGTTGACCCCCGGGATGATTGCCACCGCGGGAGTCGACGAGGTGCTGCTGGTGTGCCGCAAGGAGGCCGCGTGATGCGCCCGGACGAGCAGGCGCCGCATACGCCGCTGCACGGCTACTACGCGAGCGAGAATGACCGCAGCGCCTGGGTGCGCGGACTCTTCGATCGCACCGCCGGCGACTATGATCGGCTCGAGCGCGTGCTGGGGCTCGGGACCGGCTCGTGGTACCGCGGCTACGCCCTGCGCGATGCGGGGCTCGCCGCGGGCATGCGGGTGCTCGATGTCGGAACCGGCACCGGGCTGCTGGCGTGCGCGGCCGCGCGCATCGTCGGCGACCCCGCGCTCGTCACCGGTGTCGACCCGAGTCCGGGAATGATGGAGCATGCGCGGGTTCCCGCGGGCATCCGCCTGCTCGGCGG
>Ga0209624_10000032_pt1 | contig 130785 bp, 116 predicted proteins | sample JacPinW_OM2H0_O1_FD_188565 | JGI IMG/M metagenome (GOLD analysis project Ga0209624, IMG submission 188565) | Forest soil microbial communities from Algoma, Ontario, Canada - Jack Pine, Ontario site 1_JW_OM2H0_O1 (SPAdes) (version 2) | ecosystem: Environmental > Terrestrial > Soil > Boreal... | reverse complement strand
TCGCCTAGATACCGTGATGACGGCCTTGCTGGGCAGCCACGATTCGGTGGTGCGCGAGGTCATTCTGGACCTGCGGCTGCCGCGCGCCCTGAATGCCTTCAGCACCGGCGGCCTGCTGGCGCTGGCCGGCGTGCTCATGCAGGTCTTGCTGCGCAACCCCCTGGCAGACCCCTACGTGCTCGGTATTTCCGGCGGTGCCGCCGTGGCGGCCCTGGGCGCCATGCTCCTGGGCTTTGGCGGCTTGATCGTCGACTGGGCGGCGGGGACCGGTGCCTTGGGCGCCACCCTCCTGGTGTTCGCCCTCGCCCATGCCCGCGGCGGCTGGACTCCGCAAAGACTGTTGCTCAACGGGGTGGTGGTCGCTTCAGGCTGCGCGGCGGTCGTCAGCTTGATGCTCGCCCTGGGCGATGAGACTCGCTTGCGCGGCATGTTGTTCTGGCTGATGGGGGATCTGTCTTTCGCGCCCTTCTCGCCCGCGGCGCTGTGCCTGTTGCTCATCGTCGGAGGACTCGCCATTGCCGGAGCCCGCACTTTGAATGTGCTGGCGCGCGGCGAGATCGAATCGCAGGCGCTGGGCGTCGCGCTCCCGCCCGCGCGGATTGCGCTGTTCGGCGCGACCGCCGCGCTGACCGCCACCGCCGTCATCACCGCGGGAGGAATAGGGTTCATTGGTCTCGTCACGCCGCATCTGGTGCGGCTGATCGCGGGCAGCAATCACCGGATCGTCGTGCCGGCATCGATCCTGCTCGGCGGCACGCTGCTGACCTTGGCCGATACGCTGGCGAGAATCGCCGCTGCGCCCCGGCAGTTGCCCGTGGGGGCGCTGACCGCGCTCATCGGAGTGCCGCTGTTTCTGATACTTATGCGCCGCGAACGGCGCATAACTTCGTAGCCTTCGGCGTGCTCGGGGCACAACCGACGCGACGCCCAGCCGCCGCAATCACTGCCGTTTGGCTGCTCCCGCGAATAGTTCGAGCACCGAGGTATTCAACTTGACCGCGATGGCCAAGAGCGTCAGAACAGTGATGTTGTAGGAACCGCGCTCGAGACGTCCGACGACGTTCGTATGAACGCCTGCTTGATGCGCCAGCGCCTCCTGGCTCAGGTGTCGCTGCTTGCGGCGTTCCCGAACTTCTTCACCGAGGCATCGAAGGATCGTTCTCGTGCGCACGCCACAAGATTCAATCCTTGAACAGAATAGTGTCCAGACACTATAATGTTGATCGGGACGTAATGGATGTCAATGACGTCAAGAGGCAATGGATATGCTCATTTTGACCCGCCGGCCGACGCAGACGTTGACGATTGGAAGCGAAGTCACCGTCACGGTTCTGGAGATTCGCGGCAATCGAGTCCGCATCGGGGTGAACGCCCCGCGCGACATCGCGGTGCTCCGCGTGAAGGGCGCGGAAAAGGCGAGGGCCCGCCGGCCGACCGACGTCGATCACTGACGCAATTCCTTAAGGCAAGCAAGGGGGTTGTATGCACATGAAATCTCGCCCCGCGCTATTCAAACGCCTGCTGAAATTCCTGCGCCGCAAAGGCCGGTCTCACGAAGACGCCGAAGATCTCATCCAGGAGGCCATGCTGCGTCTGCATATCTACGGTCAGGCCGTGCCGGTAGTGAATGAGGAGGCCTTTCTGCGCCACGCCGTGACCAACTTGTCCATCGACCAGCATCGTCGCGATCGCCTCGACCTCCGCAAGGAGGTGCCGATCGAGGAATTCGACGCCCGCTGTCCTTTGATCGCCCAGGAATCGACTCCCGAAGAGACCTTGGAGGCCCAGCAGCGCCTGAGCAGGATACGGGCGGTGCTGGACGCTGTCAGCCTGCGCACGCGTGAGATATATTTCGCGCACCGGGCCGGCTACAGCTACGCGGAGATTGCCGATCATATGAAAATTTCGCAGATAACCATCAAGCGGCACATTGCGCGCGCCCTACTGGCCATCATGGAGCACGGCGACAGGGAAGCAAATGGAACCCCGAATCGCGCTGCTGAATAAGTTCGCTACCCGACGCATACGCAAACAGGCTGCCTGGTGGGTGACGGAATTGCATGGCGAGGACCGCGACGCGGTCCTCGAAGACAAGGTTAGGCAATGGATAGCGCAGGATCCGCGTCACGCAGCCGCTTTCGAACTCGCCACCGATAATTGGCAACGGACCGGCCACCTACATGGTGACCGGACAAGGCCCGCGCTCACATCACTGCTGACGCGCACTCATCGGCGACCTTCGGCCCCGGCAATTGCCGGCATGGCCGTTCTGTGCGGATTGATCATCACCGGCGTCATCCTCTTGCGCGACCCCACCTTGGTGACCGGCCCCGGAGAACAGCGAACTGTCGAATTGAGCGACGGTACCCAGGTGTCGCTCAATGCCAATAGCCGGATCGTCATCCAATACGATGACCGCGTACGCAAGGTGAGTCTGGCAAAGGGCGAGGCGCTGTTCAATGTCATCAAGCACCAGCTCCGGCCGTTCGTCGTCGTCATCGGCGACCAGAAAGTCATCGCGATGGGAACTTCATTCGAAGTCCGCCGCGAAGACCCCTCCGGATCCGCCTTTGCGGTCACCTTGGTCGAAGGCCAGGTCGCCATTGAGCCTATTTCGTGGCCCGACGCATTGCCCAGGGAACCATTGTCGGGACTGAAGCTTCTGAAACCCGGCGAGAGACTTCGATTCGACGGCAAGTCAGCGGAAAAGAAGGATTCTCCGGCCATCGAAAGAGTGACCGCATGGCAGCGAGGCCAACTCATCTTCGCCGATACCTCGCTGAGCGAGGCGGCGGCGGAATTCAACCGCTACGGAACTCGCAAGCTATCGATCGACGGTCCGCATCTCGGCCGGCTGCGTGTCGGCGGTGTATTCAAGATCAGCGACCCCTCCAGTTTTGCGCAGGCGATGGCCAGCACCTATCACCTGCGAATCCGCGATCGCGGGAACACGCTCGTTCTCACCGACAAGCCAGCAGAGCCGCAATAAAAATATTTCTGCTCGATTGATCCCCAGCCGCTTGCCGCTTACGTCCTTAAGTAATCGAGAACCGACGGTTCTCGAGAAATAGAACTACTTAACGAACGCAAGGGATTTGCTCGGGGGATATCAAATGTGCAGACGCGCAGGGATTTTTTTGCTCGCGATTCTTGCAAGTGCTGTTTCGCTGTCCGCTTCACCATCCACTTCGTTGGCGGCTTCTCAGGCCGGCTCGGCAATCAAGTCTCATTTCGATTTGCCGGCCGAACCTCTGGACAAGGCGCTGCGAGATCTTGCCGTTCAGGCGAACTGCAATATTTCCTATGAGCCTTCGATAGTCGCCGGATTGTCGGCGCCCGCAGTCAGCGGAGACTTCACCGTCGAGGACGCGCTGTCGCTGCTATTGAAAGGCACGAGTCTTCGCGCCGTCAACGTCAATGCAGATACGATTCAAATCCTTGCAGAACCGCAATCCGCGTCGCGCGACTCAGGACCTGAAGTCGCCCCGAGTCAGGGCGATATCAGCGAGATCGTCGTCACCGGATCCCACCTCCGTGGAGTGTCGTCGGCATCGCCGGTCATGGAGATCGGCCGCGAGGAGATCGAGCGCTCCGGATTTTCCTCGATAACCGATCTGATGCTGAGCTTGCCGCAGAATTTCGGCGGCGGCATCAATCCCGGAACAGGAGTAAGTAACACCCCTGTGAACAGCCAATATACGAACAATCCCACGGGGGAATCGGTACCCAACCTGCGTGGCCTTGGCCCAGGGTCGACTCTCACGTTGGTTGACGGTCATCGGATGGCCGCCGGTCTTGCCGGGGGCGGCGCGGATATATCGTCCATCCCGCTGGACGCCATCGAACGGATCGAGGTGGTGACCGACAGCGCATCGGCCATCTACGGATCAGACGCCGTAGCCGGCGTCATTAACGTCATACTGAAGAGAGACTATGAGGGCGCGAAGTCCGATCTCTCCTATGGCTTTGCGACACAAGGAGGGGGCACTGAGCGGCGGGCGACCCAGCTCTTCGGAACCAATTGGAGCGGCGGCAATGGAATGATCGCCTATGAGTACTTGCGGCAGGACGACGTTGACGCCAGGCAACGGGATTTTACATCGACCGCGCCCGATCCCTATTCGCTCCTGCCTTCACTTCGCTCCAACTCCGTAACCCTATCGGCAACTCAGGAACTCTCCTCCGCAGCGTCCGTGTTCGTCGATGGGCTCTACATAGCCAGAGACGCGGACAGCATCATTTCGGATCCCAGTTTCTTTCCCGCTCCCACCGCGTATCCGGCAACACTGCGCAAGTACGTAGCGACCGCAGGCTTCGACTTCAATGTGTGGCGGGATTGGAAGGCAACGCTGTTTGCCGACACGGCACGGGACGCGACTACGAATGACGACATAGAACTAACGACACCGACCACGCCCTCGAGCGCGCAGCAACTTCAAGGAACGATGCGCAATGTGGAAGCCAACGCGAATGGCAGCGTCGGCACTCTACCGACAGGTCCGGTGCGGCTCGCTGTTGGCGTCGGCTATCGGCGGGAGGCGTTTTCCGATGAGCTTGGCTCCACGGCCGCGTCACTCACCAGCGCAGTCGACGGCAATCGGAGCATTCGCTACGGCTTCGGTGAACTATCGCTGCCCCTGGTTTCGCACTCCGATCGCCCAGGCATGAACGCCCTCGATCTCGTCCTTAGCGGCCGGAGCGAACGGTATTCCGATGTTGGCGACAAGACCGTGCCGAAAGTCGGACTGGTCTATGCTCCCGTAAGTTCGGTCAAGCTGCGCTCGACCTGGGGACAAGCGTTCAAAGCCCCCAATCTGTACGACGCCGACGGCGTACGCCAGCTTGCCATTTTCGATTTGGCAGATACATCTGCGCCGGGCGGAATCGCCCCGACGCTGCTCCGTCTCGGTGGGAACCCATCCTTGCAGCCGGAGACCGCCGATGCCTGGAGTTTTGGGGTGGACTATTCGGATCCGACGGTCAACGGTCTTCAGTTCTCTGCAACCGTCTTCCAAATCAAGTACAAAAATCGCATCTCGCAGATTAACAATCCTTTTTCGGCCTACACAGATCCCGCTAATGCGTTCTTCATTACGCCATCCGCTTCTGCAGGATTTGCACAGTCGATTTTCAATGGATATCCGCCGAACGCAGTATTCAATGAGACGGGAGCTCCTTTTAATCCCGGCGGCATCGTTGCCGTCGTCGATGGCCGGCTCGTCAACGTCGCAAGGCAGACGGCCCAAGGAGAGGATATCAATGCCAGCTACAAGATCGACACCGGCGCGGGTACCGCACTTCTATTCCTAAACGGCACATTCCTTGATTTGACCCAGCAAGACACGCCGCAATCTCCCGAGCAGACCTTGACCGGCATCGCGTTTTATCCGCCGAAGTTTCGGATGCGCGCGGGAGTCACATGGACTCCGGGTTCCTGGGCGTTCACGGGCACGGTGAACTATCTGGCACGGGAGAGCAACACACAGGTGACTCCCAGCGAGCAAGTCAGCTCGTGGACCACGGTAGACGCCTCCATAAGATATACGCCCGCGTTCCACGGAGCCTTTGCCGGGCTGCATTTCAGTGTAGCCGCCATCAACGTCTTCGACCGGGATCCGCCCTATATCAATATTACGTACATCCCAGGTCTCAACTACGATTCGTCGAACACCAGCGCATTGGGCCGCTTCATCAATGTTCAGGTATCAAAAGAATGGTAGCCGCCCGCGCCTTGCTCCTCGCATTTGCTCTCTTCGTCTTTCGAACGAGCTGTGCGGACTCGCAGATATCATCATTGATGATGGTCGAGATGCGCGAGATCACCTCGGTGTCAATATCGCCGGTCGGAACCAAGGTCGTAATTGGCCTATGTCATCCCAATCCGCAAACCAACAAGATGGAATTATCCTGGGTGATCCTCCCGCTGCGCGGAGCGGGTAAGTCCATCACCCTCCCGGCCGGTGAGGAGATATCGGACCCTGCGGCGCCCGGTGCGTTATTAAATCAGCGAGCCCAATGGTCACGCGATGGAAAATGGTTCTTCTACATCCGCCGGGACGGCGCAGAGGTTCAATTGTGGGAAACGGCGTCGAACGGAAAAGTGACTCGGCAACTCACTCATTCGAAATCGGATCTGATCGGTCTGGAGCCATCCGCCGACCCCAATGAATTGATCGTAACGCTCGCTCCGGATAGGGATCGGCTCAATCAAGCGGAGGAGGAGGAGGATCGCAATGGAATTCTGTACGATGACCATGTCGTCGGTGGCTTTCCGCTGTCGGAAACTCTGCCCATCATCGATCGATGGCGCAACGTTAGATACGCGGATAAGACGATCAACATCGGCTGGGCACCGCCGGGGTGGCACGGTACCACCACTTCCGTTTTCGACATCAAGCATCGCAGATTGATGTCGGGGTCTGAAGGAGCCGCGAACGCCCCTACAGGTTCCGGATGGGAGAGCGCGAATTATCGAGTAACCACGGTACCGACCGGGGACTCTGCGGTCAGCGATCCAGTGCAATACCCCGGACAGTATACGTTGCTTTTGGAATCCAAAACGAACGCAAATCCGACGGTGAAGTGCATGATTGCAGAGTGCATCGCCAACCGAATCACCATTCTCGGATGGTCGCCGGATGGCTCAGAGATCTACTATGTCGCAGACTCACTCGGCGGGCGTCTCGGCGCCCAGGTGCCGGGCCGTGCGGCAATCTATGGATGGAATCCCGGCCGCAATGTGGCTCGACTGATTCATGAGTCGGGCGGCAGACTCTACAACCTGGTTGGGACCTGGGGAATGACGTACGTGCCGGCTCCCGTCATCGATCAGGAGATCGTCGTCGTATTTTCCAGCGAAGACCAACCTCCGCTATTGGAAGCCGTCAACCTTAGTGATGGCGCTGCGCGTGTGATCTTCGATCCTAATTCAGAGTTGCGGGAGCTGACCAAGGGGCGCGCCGCGTGGCGCACGTGGCCGACGACGTCGGGATACCCCGGTAGAGGCGTCTTTGTCCTGCCCGATGACTACCAACCGGGGCGCAGATATCCGGCGGTGATCACATCGTACAGCTGCGGCCACGGATTCTTGCGCGGGGGCGGCAGCGATAACGCTCCCGAATTCGTCGCGGCGCATCATGGATTTGTGGCCATCTGCGTGGACATCACCGTTCGCGAAATCATGGCGAATGGCAACGACATCGGGCAGGTCTACTCGATCATGTGCGACATCGTGTCTGCGCTCATCGCGGATCAGACCAAGGCCGGACTGCTCGATTCCACGCGCATTGGCCTTTCTGGCCAGAGCTTGGGTGCGAACTTCGGCACACATTGCATCGTTCATCCCGGGGAATTCTCCGCCGCCGCATTTCGGCATGGAAGTGGTGTCGAACGTGTTCGATGGGACTTGTTCGACACGGCGGCTTCGCGGCGCGATCCGGTCAATGGGACATATGCAAAACTTGGAATGCCCGATCCTCGCAACGACCCTACCGGAAAATGGGACGCAATATCGGTGGTGCGCAGAGCCCGCGACATCAACACACCCACCTTGTTCGAAGAAGACGATACCGAGTATCTCACCACGCTCCCGTTGTGGAGCGCCATGCATGAAGAAGGAAAGCCGGTTGAGATGCGCGTGTTCCCCAAGGAAACCCACCAACTCAGGCAACCCGTACATCAATGGGCGAACTTCGAACAGCAGATTGATTGGTTCCGCTTTTGGTTGAAACACGAGGAAGATCCGAATCCCTCCAAACGAGATCAATACATTCGGTGGAATAAGCTTCGCGAGTTATCGGGGAACCGTCCGCCGCCGCACTGAACCCGCTCGCTGCCGCCATCGGCGCCGCGCGGTCGCGGCCGTTAATGCCATTTTCTGAGCCACGCTTCGATGTACAGCTTCGCAAAGATGTCGCCCACGATGACTGTTGACTTTGCGATGCGGGGCGACAGCACCGTTTCCAATTTTTTCCGATCAACCAATCTCTGCCGCACGAGAATTCCGCTCAGCAAATACTCTCGGAGAAATTCACGGTTATTTTCCACGACGTCCTTGGCCCAAAGAGTTGGGCCGCCCTTTCCAAGCCCTCGCTGTAAGACCTCTGTTGGCAACACGTCGGCGAAGGCGGCGCGGGCTACCGACCTGTCTCGTCCATTCTTGCAATGCAAATACGCAGGAATGTGCAAAGCCGCTTCAACGAGCGGCTGACTTACCAGGGGAGACACCTGCGGCAGATCGGTGGGAGACGAGAACGGTGAATGGTATGTCGTCGACGTCACAGTAATGAGGCCGAACAGCAACGCATGCGCACCAGGGGCAATGAGTCTTGATTGTCGCAGCCAAGGGTGAATGAATCGATCTCCCATTTTGCTGTTGTGTTCCTCAGCTTCGGGCGAAGCGAGCATTAGCGACCGTGCCCTACCGTCGCCATAGTGTCGTCGTACTTCCCTTGTCGAGTTGAAGTCGGGATTACCGGCTACGCTCCGGCACTCATCGTGCGCAGTCGCTAAAGTTCGCCATAGTGATTGCCTTTTGAGCATTGCATAGTCCATAGCCACGGATAGGCACCGGCGCCCCAACCCTAGGTCCCGAACGCATTCGACCAGAACTCCGGGACCTGGATGGCTGCCAAAGATGTTATCGCCGAGTTCCCCGTTGAATATCGCGGACGCCTGCAATTCCCGCGCTAATGCTGTATTGCGCGCCTCCGTATCCGGAGCGGAAAAGTTCAAAACGGGGCGTACGGTACGATTGCATTCCTCGATGCGACGAAGGTCCAAAGATTGATTTCTAGCGCGCTCCACCAACCTGCAATTGGCGGTTCGAGCCATGCTTCGCGCGAACCGCCGCTCGTCGCCGATTCCCCTGGAGTTGTAGTTCACGGCCGTGATGAGAGGTTTGTGAGGGGACCTGCTCAGTGAACTCAGAACAATAGACGAATCCAAGCCTCCGGATAGGGTAACCAGAATGTGACTGTGTGGCGACGAAGCGGCGTTCACGCAGTATTCTGTAGTATTGCGGACTGTCAGAGTGGCGCCGGAAAAGCCTTCGGGAGACTTTTCTTGGAGGAAGCCGCGCGGGTCCCAATAGGTATGCTCGAGGCGCCCATCCGAGCGGCACTCCACGCATTCCCCGCATTCTATGCTCGTGATCTCCTTGATCGCGGTTTCGCCTGTCAAAAAGTCACCTCCGGTCACCTGGGCCGTAATGCAATCCCAATTTATCGAGAGCGGCATCAACTCCAGGGCCGCAAAGTCATCGACGTGGGAAAAGAACACGGTCGAGCTGCCCAGATTTACTTGGAAGCACGCCAGCGGGCTTACGGGACTGCGCATCACGAGACGGCAGGAATTCTTGGGATAAACCAGAGCTGCAACGTAGTAGCCCCAGTAGTCACGCACTAGCAACCGCCCTCTAGAATCAACAATGTCCTCTGATTCCTTTCGAGCGAGCGATCGAATGCTTCTTGGCGGATTCGTGTCGGCACGATGAGGCGATCGGAAGAGCGAGCCAAGAATCACTCCGGAACCATCCGCAAGAGCTATAGCCGAATTGGACGACTGTGACTCGGGAACGTAGGCGGCATAGACGGCGGGTGCGTCCAGAACCGATTGCCAGTTCTCCGAGGAATACTGTAGGCGGCGGCGCAAATCCATGATTTGCTCGCAATCGAAGGCGCTCTTAGCATCTCCAATTGCAATGATGTACCGAAACATGTGCGGCTATTTTGAATCGCCGACCGCAAGAATCGGAGTGAAGGTCTGTATATTCTCAACCGTATCGTTCAGGACGTATTCGCCGACTTGAACCCATGCGTGTGCCGCAAAAGGCGTGGTCGAGACTCCGATCACCAATGTGCACGGAATTTTTCTTCTCGTCAGAAGGACGCTCAATACCAACGAATCGAATAGGCAGTGGCGATAGGCGGTGTAGAACCAGATCCTCAACCGGAAAAACGATCCTAGAAGCTCACCGTCCATGTGCCCGCCGGGAAATTTCTCGTCACGATGAATTGGCGTCTGATGGCTGCGAATCCACCGGAGAAGCGACGCAAGTCTGCGCGCCCTATGGCGCACGAGCACCCACAGTAACGACGTACAGAAGTGCAGAAAATGAGTAACCGGAATCCGGTGGGGAGTGGTGTTCCATTCAGTGATCGTAAAAGCCTTGGTTGGACATTTGAATTCCGATGAATGTGCCTGCGTGGGAATCGTCGTGAGAACTCCGCGGGCGAGAAGATCGGCGATGAGCTCCTTGAAGGCCGAATTGCCGGTGCTCGCTATTGCTGAATCGCCCTGACGAGAATTTGGCCAATTCTCGACGCAGGCCTTGAGGCTTGAGAGATGCTCGGCGTCAATGCCTAAATAGGCGACGGCGCGCAAATCCAAAATGATCACACCATCATCGAACTCACAGCAATGCGCCTCATCGCTCAGATAGTACTTAATTTCCGCGGGGCGGCCCGGGCATCCGTTCGGCGCGAGGTCATCCATATGATGCTCTCAATCTGACTTGGACAGAGTCGCACGAAACCGGCTTGCGTTGGGCGCAAGCCGGCTTTTTCTCATGTTTCGATCAAATTAGACATCGAACACATAAATAACTTCGTCAGGACGGCCAAAAATGTGGCTGGCTTGCGTCACTTCGTTCACGCTTCCGAGTTCGATAATCATGAAATACTCCTTCGTCGAATTGATTGAAAAACTGGCCTGCTATCCGCGGTAGCCGTTCCACCCTGATCCAGAGAACCGGCGCGAGTCAACAATTCGACATCGCGCATGAGCCGGGCAACTACGAATCTCTGCACCCTGGACACAAAGCCGACGCTCCAAGACGGGTTCTCCATTTCGCCCCGGCGCGCCAATCTCTCGGTAATGAGTGTGTTTCCGGAGGTGTCAGCGCTTTTTCTCAGGAGATTGCGATTTCCTGATGGCCGGCGCGTGGCGCTGTGAGTTCGGGCTCGTCATGACGGAGAACGTGCCAGGTCTAAATGCAGGGCCACGATATTCATTGAATCGCGTGCCACCTTTAAAGTGACAGAGCGAATGAGCGGACCTTAGTCCGATACCTCCGGCGGCCTGAAGAGATCGGGCCTGATGAGACGCTGTATCCGGATCGCCTGCCCCAGCGACGCCCCCGTCACAGAGAACCACCGCCCTATCTCGGTCAACGTGGCCGTCCCTGACCGCACCCCATACCAGGCCACCAGGGCCCTCCCGAGAGTACCGGTGTGAGTGGGCGAGAAAATGTCCGCCGCGGTGCATTTCAGGAGGCTGGCGACCTGCGCAGTAAGCTGCTCGCGATCAAGCGGCACGGGTGGATGCTCCGCCGTTTGCCTTGCCTTCTGCACGAACACCTTGTCGCCGACGATTCGGGAATCCAGGGGCGAGCCATGCGTTAGAAGCCTGGCCACATGGGGCGTTTCAGCTTGATTCATGAAATCCCTATATCCGCGTGAGCCGAAATGCCCCTTCAGTTCGAGGGCAGCCCTCACGTCGGCCATGTGGATCGCTAGGACAGCAGTTTCACCGCGGTATGCTCGGTCGGAACTGAATGGATAATCCACCGGCTGCTTACGGAGACCGCTCTCGATCGGGCTCCGGTGGGCCCGCCGCACCGCATGAGGCAAGTATTCGGGCGCAATGATCTTTGCGTCGTAGCGTGACGCGAACACCGCGCGTTCGACCGCGAACCCTCCGCGGCGAAGATACCGGGCATAAGCACCGCACAGACGCTGCATGAACACCTGCAGCGGTGCTCCGGCTGCCTTTAATACCAGGATGCCCCTATTTGGCTCTACGCAGTAAGCATGCAGCAGCTCACCGCACTCGTCGCGGGTCTCAGCCAGCAGCTTTTCGAATTTCGACACCTGTGGAGCGATTTGCCGCGGCGCCCGCGGCGATCGCTGCAAGTCGCGGGCGTTGAAAAATATCTCGGCCCCTGCTGCACCGCGGACCATCACGTAGTGAATTGCTTCCTTGAAATCGAGTCTCTTGCGTCGCGGCATCCTGACCGCCTTCGTAATCCTTCACGTAACGACTTCGTCACTCCGGATTACAGACTCCTCGGGGCACCGCATAAGTCAACGCAGAAGTTCGCAGGCCAGCAAACAATATAGTGTCGAGCGGTCGGGGGCTCGCTTGCATACACTATCGGCGCGGGTTCCGATAGGTCTCATTTTTGCCTGATTAGCAGCGTTTCATGAGGGACCGATCGACTCCCTGGGCGCACTCTTCAAACGAGATCGCGTTTGGTTGCGTGAATGCGGAATTACTACATGAACCGCCCGCCAGGATGTTTGAGGCGAGAGTTGTTCGGTTATATTGCGTTAACGCGTCGGATTCGACGCCACTTGTTCGGTTATTCAACCTGCATGTTGACCCTAAGGAATGGGGTGTATGTCAAAGTGCCAAGTTCCCGATCTGAGATTGCTGAAGGCATTCGAAGTCGCCGCGCGCCACGGCAGCATCAAACTCGCCGGCGACGAACTGCACGTTTCTCGCGCTGCGGTCAGCAGAAGCATACGTAAATTGGAGCGCGACCTGGGGTACCGGCTTTTCGACCGCTATCACCGAAGAATTTCTTTGACCGATGCCGGGGAGGCGCTCCTCATCGACGTTGCGGCAGCGCTCTCGCAACTTCAGACCGGAATTGCCCGGCAGAAAGTGAACAGAAGCTCGGAAAGACTCGTTATTTCCGTTGATCCGGACTTCGCCGGGCTCTGGCTCGTGCCAAGGCTTTCCGATTTCTTTGCATTCTCACCCAACACCCCGGTAGAGATTTCATCGGAAAAACCTCCTGATTCTCTCGACGACCCGAGAATTGATTGCGCGATCCATTATGCGAAGGCCGGTCTCCATCTCGAGAACGCCGAGCCCCTGTTTAGATCTCGCCTTTTTCCCGTTTGCGCTCCGGGTCGCAGGCAGGCGTCGTTACGTTCGCCGGAGGATCTTCGTCACCACCTGTTGTTGCACGATCGATCGTTCATTGAGTGGCAGGAATTTCTTCAGGGCTACCCGCCGACCGTCGACATAGATTTGAGAGCCGGGCCCATTTTCACCCAGACCGCTCTGTGCATGGAGGCCGCTGCCCGCGGTCAGGGCGTCGCGATCGGCGATGATTTCTTGGCGGCGATGCATCTGTCGGAAGGGCGCCTGGTGACGCTTTTTGACTCGCGTTTTCATTCCAGCAACGCGTACTACCTCATCGTGCCGAAAAGAGCATCGAGGCACCCAGCCGTGGCCATCTTTCGCGAATGGCTGTTTCAGAGTATCGATCGCCACCGAAACGATCGGCGTATCGCGTGTTTTGGCCAACGCCAGTCTGCCTCCGTTCGGCGCTGAGCCCCTCTTGCGTAACCACAGGTTACGCGAAACAGAACAAAAGAATTGCTTGAACGCGCACGGTTGATTCGTGCATCTTTCCCCTACCAGGCTGGGCTGGCGATCGTGAACAAATGCTCACCGTAGTGGACGCCGGGAGGGATGCCATATGGAATCGGCACAGGCTTTGATCGACATAGATGCCTTTCACGCACAAGTATTTTCTGAAGCGGACGAGATATTTGAGGGCTGTCGCCGTCACCCGGCGCTGCTGGCATTGCGGTCTTTCAATCGACATTTTGCGTCTCGGCCCCTGTGCCGCTCCGAGCTGCTGTTGTTCCTTGCGAGCATAGCGGCCTTTAATCGGCACACGATCGGGGGAATAGCGATCCTTGCGGGACGTCTATCCGATCAAGTTCTACCTCTTTTACCGAAGAACGGCCATGAGATCGGCGCCTACGTGCTGGATGCCGCGGTGGACGAGTATGGGCTGCGCGAGACCGTCACTCATGTGGAACTGGCGCGGAATTTTGCACGTCACTTGGGCTTCGATTCGGCAGATATCGAGTGGCGGGACAACGCATGTTCCGCGGCCATTGAACTCGGTGACGCACTTTTTACCTGCTATCGGGACAAGCCGGTCCCATTCTCTCTCGGCGTCCACACTGCATCCGAGATCACCAGTCTCGATGAATTCGTACCATGGCACGACATCTTCTTGAAGTTCCCTGAGTATGGCTTCTCGCGTGAGCTGCCGGAGTTCGAATATATGCGGGCGCACTACGTTCACGAGCCCGACCACATCAACAAGGCAAGGTCGTGCGTGCGCAGATATCTCGATGTTCTCCCGCAGGACGACAATCTAGTGCGGGACGGGGCCCGAACCTATCTCAATCTCTACAGAAGAATGTTCGATCAACTGGACGCTCTAATCTTCCGCTAGGCCGTCAGGGTGCCCGATGTCTAAATCACCCGGCATGGCCGCGCCGATTCCGGAGACCATGGCGGGCAATCGCATCCGGTATCTCGTCCGCTCAACTGACGACCCATTGGCAAATGACCTGCCCAATGTGATCAGCAATCTGGCTCGGTCGCCAAAGAGTATTTCGTCGTTCTACGTTTATGACAAAGCCGGGACCGCGCTCTTCGAGCAGCAGTGCGCCACTCCGGAATACTACCTGCGGCGGGTCGAGACCCAGCTGCTGACTCAGAATGCCCGCCGCATTTTTGAGCTTTGCGGACCCGTTCCCGTGATCGAATTGGGCGCTGGAACCGCGGAAAAGACCCGTATCTTGTTGGCGGAGTACATCAGACGCGGGTTGCGCTGCGACTATTTTCCCATCGATGTCGATGTCGAGACACTCTCCGATCTTGGGGAATGTTTGGTGTCGGCCTTCCCGCGGCTCTTCGTTCATTGCGTGGGCGCAACCTATGAGGCCGGTCTGCTGGCTCTACCGAAACCCATCGGCGCCAGATTGTTCCTGTTCCTGGGCAGCTCCATCGGCAATATGGAGTGGCCCGATATCGACCGCCTACTTGCACGGCTGTCCGCCGTTGGCGCGCAAGGGGACTACCTCTTGCTCGGAGCCGATTTGGACAAGGATCCGGCCATTATCAACAGGGCTTACAATGATTCCGCCGGATATGGCCCAAGGTCGACTCTCAATGCGCTCGATCACCTGAACCGCCGCTACGGCGGCAATTTCGTCATGTCCAACTTCCGGTACCGCTCAAAATACGATCCCTACACGAGAAGGAATGTGGTCCGCATTGAAAGCCTCGTGGATCAAACCGTGACGCTGGCTGCGGCGGGTTTCACCGTCCGTTTTTCTGCCGGCGAGCTGATCGATGCCGAGGTCATGTTGAAATTCGATCCGGAGGAACTCGAGACGGCGCTGAGGCGAGCCGGCTTTATCTTGGTGCGACGATGGATCGAGCCCGTGTACCGGTACGGATTGTTCTTGTTTCGCCATGAGTGACATGCGCCGTCGACCCGCGGAAGTGGTTCATTTGATATTGCGCGGGCGCCAGCTGGAGCCGCTGGTGCGAAACGATGAGGATTGGCAGGCCGTCAGTGCGATCGCGAGACGGACGCTGTTCTGGTGCGGCGGCTCGATTCACGGATGCAGGTGCGAAGGGAGAGAAATGCGCTTCGCTCTCGAGGTAGATCGTGCGTCGGTCGGGTCAATGGCAGGTCACATATCCGGAGCTTATGCCGGCTATCTTCGCCGCAACCGTGGATGGACAGGCCCTGTCTTCCATCACTATTCCGCCATTCCCGTCGATGCCGAACTTTTCCTCGACGATCTCGTGATATGGCTGCATCGTCCGCCGCAGCGGACAGGAGCGGCGCAAGGGCGGACGAGTCTTTGCTGGACCGCGAACTCGGCTTACCTCTGCCCGAATTCTTCGAATTGGATTTCGACCGGACGCGTTCTTACTGCGCTCAGTCCGGGCGGCGCGGGCAGATCGGTTTATCTTCGGCGTCTGACGCAGCCCGCCGCTCCGGACGTCGTGGCAATCGTGAATGGCCGGGCTGCACGTCGATTGCGGCATTCGCCGACGGCAGACGATGCAAGGAACTCAGCATCTACGGTGCCGCGTCGCCTGAATATTGAATCGATCGCTCAGTTTGTTGCCGGATTCAGCCGCGTGTCGTACGAAGACATGCGTTCCACGTCTCGTAGGCGTGAATTGAGCAAGGCGAAAATTGTTGCGACCGTGCTCTCGACCCGAAACGGCGCCTCCGTCGCAGCGGTCGCGCGCCTGTTCGAGCGCAGCCGGTCGACTCTGATCGAGCAGGCAGAGTGCTACTGGAGAACTCAGCCGCAACTCTTCGTTCAGGCAGAGCAGGCGCTCGGGGCGTACTTCGAGAGCGGGGGTGGCAACGTATCCCCTGCCCCGACGAGAATTGATTCATTCGAATCGAGCACGGGATAAGCCCTCTCTGTACACGGAAAGACGGGGCTCTCCTTCACCTTGTTCCTGAGCAGCCGCTTCTGCAGCGTCAGAGAATCCAAGCCGTTGATCGATTGCCTGACGAGTTCGCGCGCCAACTGGGCCACGTCGGGGTAGTACGGCCCATTGACAGGATCCGGTTCACTTTCCATCGAGATGGCCAGACAGCCCAGCACCGACTCCGCCCTGGAGAGGTTGCTGCGTTCGTTCTCAATCGCTTCGTGCAATGCCTCGGGGACGGGCACTCCATATACGGAATTATCGGTGGGGACTTTGTGATCTCGGCCCCGGCGGGCCCTGGGCGCAGATGGTCGCGTAGCCATGGTCGCTCCTTAGTTTCAGTGCGTAGGGCCCAATCGTCATCAAGCCCATACAGTAGTATAACTGTATATATAACCAGCTTCACCTCTATTGAGCATTTCAGCCGCGGCGCCCGGGCGTCGTAAGCAACTGAAATTAAAGCGATTAGATGCGGCTCAGCCCGACCCCACCTGCACGCGGTTTCTCCCCAGCGCCTTGGCCCGATACAGGGCCGCATCGGCATCGGCCAGCAGCCGGTCGGCAACCGCCTTTAGGTCCGTTTCATCCCGCCCCGGCGAGATGGACGCCACCCCGACCGACACCGTCAGGCTGCGTTGGATTTGTGCCGTGAGGGCGAACGGCTCCGCGGCGATGACTTCGCGAATACGTTCGGCGAGCTTGGCTGCATCGGCCGCACTGGCCTCCGGCAACAGAATGGCGAGTTCATCGCCCCCGAAGCGCGCCGCCGTGTCCATGCTGCGAATTTGGGATTCAACGCGGTGCGTGATCTCTTTGAGTGCGTTGTCGCCCGCCAGGTGCCCGTAGCCGTCGTTGATGCTCTTGAACCGGTCGATGTCGATCATCAAACAGGCGATCGCTCCGGAGCGGCGCTGAGCGTGCGCCAACTCTTCTTTCAACCGGTGCTGCAAGTAGCGTCGATTGTGCCAGCCCGTCAGGAAATCGGTGATGCCGGCGCGCAGCAGCCGCGCTCGATTGACCGCGTTCTCGATGCACACCGCGGCCACGGCGCCTAGGTGCGCCAGAAAATCCGTTCCATGATGACGGGTGAAGCGCGACGGTTCGCGGCTGCCGAAGCACAGCGCCCCCGTCGCGCGATCCTTGCGGGTGAGCGGCACCAGTGCCGCGCTCTTGAGATTCGATACACCCGGGAACAGGAGATGGTGATCCGCCCCGACGAACGGACCGAGCCACGGCCTGTGCAGCGACGCCAATTGCGGTGCGAGACCGACCAACGAATCGACGAAGAAGATCTGCTTGAATTCTTCCGGCCGATCGCCGCCCGCCAAGAGCAAGTGCCGCACCTCGTGTTGAGGATCGAGCAGCACGACGCTGACGGCATCGAGCGAATAGGATTCGCGCAATCCATCGACCATCGCATGCAGCAGCTGCGCGAGGCTGTCCGCGCCCAGCAGCGTCAATTCGCGGGCCTGTGTGCGCTTGAGGATGGACTCGTTGTTCGCGGCCTCCGCCGTCATCTCCTTGAGGCGCGCCTTGAGCTCCTCATTCTCGCGAGCCAGGTCATCCATGTCTGTTTCCCATTGCCGGTCAACCCGCGCGCGCGGCCGCACGCACGTCCAAGTAAGCCCGGCCGCGATTCATGATGGCGGTGAATTCCGCGGAATTTCCGGTCTTCACGGTAGCGACCAGGCGCTCCACCGCGAGCTGCAAGGCGAGCAGCGACTCGCCGCCATAGTCGTTCAGATTTTGGATCTCGAAGTAAAGGTCGGGACTCTCGGCCGCCACACGGCTTGCCACTTCCAGTTGCGCATCGAAGGTGGTGCTCGACAGCTTCGCCAGGCGCGGCGCCGCCTCCCCGCTGTCCGCCAGCGCGGTGAAGAACGCGATGTTGAGCGCATGGGACAAACCCAGCACGTAGGCAATCAAGCGATCATGTTCGTCCAGACCCATGACCACGCGCTCCGCCATCGTCGGCGCGAACAATTCCTGCGCTTCCTGCAGCGCACCTGCATTCCCCAAGTCGATGAATATCACGTGCCGCCCCGAGAGCAATGCCGTGTCCGGTCCGAACATGGGGTGCAGCGAGGTCACCCGGCAGCCCGCCTCGACCAGCGCCTCGAGGCCGGCGCGCAGCGGCGTCTTGAGCGAACCCAGATCGAATATCAACCCGCGCGGCGCGCGCTCCGCGAGGAATTCGAGCAGACGCGTCGTCGCGCTCAAGGGAGTGGCCAGCACGATCAAATCGAAATCCAGAGGGTCGCTCTGCCAATCGACGACCTCATCGAACCCCGGAAGACCGCCCATTGGATCGGCAATGGCGACCCGAAACCCCTGCGACGCCAGAAACTCCGCGAACCAGCCTCCCATTTTGCCGTGCCCGCCGATCACCAATGCATGTTTGCCGCTGCCGTGCGCCTGAGCCGCAACCCGCGCGTGCTCCTGGGTCGCCAGGGAAGATTGGATCAATTGACGCAGCAGGGACTCGGCCAGGTCGGGCGATACCCCGAGCCGCGCGGCCGCGGTGCGGCCCCGTAATATCACCTCGCGCTCACGCCCGAAGTCGCGGATTGCCCGCCCGGTGGCGCGCTTGACCGCCGCCACCTGCTCGCTGAGCGCCTGGCGCCGCGCAATCAACTCCACCAGCTGTCCGTCGAGATCGGTCAGCGCGGTTCGCAATTCGTCAAGATTCATGAAGCAGACATCCCCTTTACGCGCCGTTCCAGTTTTACTGGTCGCACACCGCTACCGCAAGCGCAGCGGCACGGCTACCATTCTCATGTGAGCACCAGCATAAAGACATTCTGGACTGAAACCCTACCCGACCCCTTGCCGGGGAATCCCCTCACGATTGCGGCCCAATGGCTGGCACAGGCTCAGGCAGATGCCGCCCAGCCCAATCCCAATGCCATGGTCCTTGCAACGGTGGACGAGCGCGGCCACCCGTCGGCACGGGTCGTCCTCTGCAAAGAGATCAACACTCAGGCCGGATACATCGTTTTCTACACCAACTATCAGTCGCGCAAGGGCCGGGAACTCATCTCCAATCGAAGAGCCGCGGTGGTATTTCATTGGGATCACCGCCACCGCCAGGTGCGCGCCGAAGGCGCGGTCGAAGTGCTGTCGGACGCCGAGAACGACGCCTATTTTCGCACCCGGGCATGGCAGAGCCGCCTCGGCGCCTGGGCCAGCGAACAAAGCCGCCCGGTCGAGTCGCGGCAGGCTCTCGCCGACGCGGTGGCCGGCGCGGCGCGGCGTTTCGGCATCGACTACGCCGGGCCGGGCGCTCCCGAACCCGACAATGTCACGGTGGATGTGCCGCGGCCGCCCCATTGGGGAGGATTTCGTCTGTATCCGGACGCCGTGGAGCTGTGGGTGGAAGGCGAGTTTCGCATCCACGATCGTGCGCGTTGGATGCGGACCTTGAGCGATCGGCCGGGCGCGGGCGGCGGCGCGCCCTGGTCGGTGACGCGCCTGCAGCCCTGAGCTCAGGCTCTAGTTCCCGTCCATCGCACCACCGCCCTCGCCAATATCGGCCCCACCAGCAGCACGACAACGAACCGCGCCACCTGCATTGCCATCACGAACGGCACGTCCACCGGGGAGGAGGCTGCAATGATGGCAACCGAATCCGCACCCCCGGGGCTGGTGGCAAGATAGGCGGTGAGCGGGTCGATACCGATCGTGACATGCAGCAGCCAGGCCACACCGCCGCAAAGGGCGATGAGAGCAATGGTGGAAGCGGCGATCTTCGGAAAAACGCGCGCCGCGTAGATCACGATCTCGCGCGTGAATCGCAGGCCGATGGACCAACCGACCAAGGCGTAGCAGCCCGCCATCAGCCAGGGCGGCAGCGTGATGGAGATGACGTGGGTGCAAGAGAGCGCGATGCCGGCGAAGAGCGGGATGAGCAGCGCGCCGGCGGGAATCCTGGACTTGGCGCCGGCGATGGCACCGATCACGGCCAGAGCCACTGTCTGCCACAATGGTCCCGCAGCAACAGCCGGAAACCAGTCCACGGCGGCCCTGACGGCGCCGCCCGCCCCGCCCCACAGCCGCGCGACGATCGAGGCCACGAGGGCCACCATCATCACGCGCAAGAATTGCATGTAGGCCACCAAGCGCGGGTCGCCTCCGAAGCCCTCGGACATCAACACCATCACCGTGGCGGCTCCAGGCGAAGAACCCCATACCGCGGTCGTTCCCGGCAATACTTTCCAGCGCGCGAGCAGAGCACCGAGCGACGTGCTGATGATCAGCACCGAGCAAACTCCGGCGAGGAACAGCGGCCACTGCCGCACCATGGCCGCCAAGATGGCTGGGCCGATGCTGCGTGCCACCAGGCAACCGATCAACCCCTGCGCGAGGACATAAGGCCACTGCGGCACCGCCAGCTTGCCTTCGAACACCGCGACCAGGATCGCGGCGGCCATGGCCCCCAACAGCAAAGCGGCGGGCAGCCGCAACATCTCGAGCGGAACGATGATGGCGAGGGACGCAGCCAGGAGCACGCCCCACTCGAGCGAAGCGGGCGCAGCCCGCAACGTCGGCGAAGTTCGCTCACTGGGTGGATCCATATGCTTTAGACGCGTGACAGCGAGATCTCGCCGCTCGTCGCCAGGCGGGCCAATCGGGGCAGAATGTGTTTCATCGACATTTCGTGGCCCTCGGATACGGAACTGGTGGTGGCGTCCTTCACGATGAGAAGTTCGTAGCCATGTTCGTAGGCCTGTCGCGCGGTCGACTCCACGCCGATCTGGGTGGAGACGCCGCCGAGCACGATGGTGCGAATTCCGCGTCGGCGTAGCTGCAGATCCAATTCGGTGCCGTGGAAGGCGCCCCATTGTCGCTTGGTAATCTTAATGTCGCCCGGCTGTTGAAGCCCGGGCGGAAATTCGCTCCAGCCGGTGGGGAAACCGCCCGCAGGCATGGGCGACGCCTCGTCGACCGGCTGGCGCAGCATATCGCCGCCGTCCGCCGCAAAGTCGACGTTGACCAGCACCACGGTCGCGCCGGCGGCGCGAAAGCGCTCGGCGAGAGCGTGGCCACGTGCCGAGAGCTCCTGGCCCGTGATGGGCACGAGCGAGTAGCCGAGGATGCCTTTTTGCAGATCGATCAGGACGAGGGCGGTTGACGATGCGTTGAGTGCGATCATGGTCGGGACTCCTTGGGGTGCGCGGGCGATCGCAGGTCGCTTGCGCAAAGGTGATTTATGAGGGAGACTCATAAAGCAGTTTATGAGGGAGACTCACAAATGTCAACCGATGCGCAAGTAGCCAAGGCGCCCAAGCGCGCCCGCGGAGTGCAGCGCGTGGCGGAGCTGCTGGACGCCGGCGCGGCGCTGTTCGCCGAACAGGGCTATGAGTCAACAACCATGACGCAAATCGCGCAGCGTGCGGGTGCCTCGATCGGTTCCTTGTACCAGTTCTTTCCATCCAAAGAGGTGCTCGCGGAAGCGCTGTTCGGACGCTACGTGGAGCACGTAGCGTCGCTGTTGGAAGACCTGGTGAAGCGTGCGCCTGGGCTGTCTCCGGTGGGACTTGCGAACAAGCTGGTGGACCTGATGCTGGATGTCCGCCTGGACCGCGACGCCGCGGCCGCACTCTCCAGTTCCATCGCGGGCATCGTCGAACGCCGCAAGCCGCTGCGCGGCGCTACCCGCCGCCAGATTGCGGCCATCCTGCGTGCCGCCAATACCAGACTGAGCGAGAAGGCCGCCGCCCAGGCCGCCGCCCTGATCGGCCACGTCTTGAAGATCGTGCCTACGTTGGCCAAGGAGGAAGAGGATGGCGGGCAGGCGCTGGTGGCGCAGGCGCGCAGGATGCTTGCTGCGTACATCGAACGGGTCGTCGACAGCTAGCTGCACAGGCTTCTCGGCGCCTGTATTAGTATACGAGCGCCGCCAGGGAGGTTTTTCATTGCCCGAGCTAGACGCCGCGGATTCTCATCCGCCGCGACCGACAGTCTTTATCAGTTATGCGTCCGAGGATCGTGAGGTTGCGCGAATACTAAAGGATGCGCTCCCTGCCTATGGCCTCGAAGTCTGGCACGACGAGAGCGAATTGGGCGGCGGTGAGGCATGGGATCAGAAGATCCGCCGCCAGATCCGTGAATGCGACTACTTCATGCCCCTGGTATCGGCTCAAACGGAGGCCCGGCACGAAGGCTACTTTCGCAGGGAGTGGCGGCTTGCAGTCGAGAGAACTCTCGACATGGCCGACGATCATTTGTTTCTCCTCCCCATCGTCATCGACGACACCAATCAGGCCGTGGCGAGGGTGCCCGAGAAATTCCTCGCGGTGCAATGGCTCAAGGTTCCCGGAGGGCGGCCGACGCGCGCCCTCGAATCGCTCTGCCGCCGGGTGGCCTCCGCCGATATCAAAGATTCCCCGCCTACCGAGCCGGGTCGTCGCCAGTCCCAGCCTAAGCCGGCCGCGCTACCTGTTCAGTCTCCCGAATTCCCCCGCGAGGAGCCAGGGCAAAGGATCCGGTTCTGGGCCGAGGTATTCCTATGGGCATGCCGCTCCGCTTGGACAATGTTCAAGCGGCTGCCCCGATGGCTCCGGATCCTCGTGTATTTATGGCTCGCCGTAGTCCTGATCTCTCGCTGTGATTCGTCGAGGGACGCCGACATTTCGCCCGCGAAAGTCGAGAAGCTCAAGGCTATTTCGGACAAATACCCGAGCACCTTGAACAAGAACGACCTGATCAAGCTCGGCACCGAGATCGCCAAGAATGTCTCCGACGACTCCGACAAGGACGGGGAAGGCAGCCCGCTGCTGGCCATACCCTTTACTGCGCCGGCCGGCGACGCGACCGGGCAGAATCTTGCGGAATCCGCGTTTGCCACGGCCTATGGAAAGGTCTCGCTATCACGTCATGGCCAGGTGAGCGTCACCACGGAGCCGATGCCATCTCGCGACTTGGGCGCGGCGTTGGAGCGCGGCAGGGCGAATCATTCCGCCTACGTTCTCTGTGGAACCGTCGATGCCGTCGGCAACGCTGAGGCACTCACAGTGAAAATCGCGAAGGTTGCGGACGGTTCGGTGATCTGGTCGAAGACCTATCCCGCCGCCGGCGCCGACCCAGCGAAGATTGCTTCGGAAGTGGAGGCGCAAATTCCCGCTTTGGCGTCCCCCTGATCCAGCGGGTGAGAAATCGGTTCGGCTTCAGGCACGCCGCGACCGGCTCAGGGAAGCTTGTGGAACGACACGCCGGCCACTTTGCCATCGGGCGCCAACACGATTCGCCAGTCGATGGCTCCATTTTCGAACTTGAGCTCGTAAATATCGGCGCCGCCCGGACCGACTCCCTTGAAGGTCAGCGATTGCAACGCTCCATAGCTTGCAATGGATGCTTCAGCGAGTGATTCGTTCTGTCTATTGATGACGGCAAACTCCGGCGTGAGCTGATCGTAGTCCACGTGATGGCGCTGAAGTTGCTCGAGGAACCTGCGCGTCGCGGCCTCGCTGCCCGGCATGGCGGTTTGGTCCTTGAATCGGCTCGCAACCGCATCTTCCAGCGCCCGCGCCTCTGCCTCGTCGATCCGCTTTGCGCTCTGATCGCGGCCGTTTTGATGCAAGACCAGCCCGACGATCCGGCCTTGCCCATCGGCTTCGAAGGTGATCTGCGCGTGGACGACCTTGTAGAAGAACTCGCGATCCCCGCTGGGATAGACCGCGGCGCGTGGTTGTCCTGTGGCCTGCACATAGAGCTGGTCCCCTTCGCGGGTGACCGTGAAAATGAACGTGGGAGTGAGCTTGTAGCGTCCAAGGTAACCCTCGAGGCTTCGCTGGTCGACGGCGACGGTTCGCGGGGAGCCATCCGGGACAGAGAGCGGGTATCGAGCGTCAAACAGGTGGAGGCCTAGGTCATCTACGCCGGGGCCCGTCGATGCATTCGACAATGCTACGATGCCAAGACCGCGCTGAGGCATGTACCCAATAAAGGTTCGATAACCGCCCGTGCCGCCATTCTTCCAAATGATCCGGTCGCCGCCGCGCGTGTCGACGGCCCAACCCAGCGCGCTATCAATGAACGGTTGGCCCGTTGGACGGCTCACAGTCAGCATTGCCCGCATCGCCGGATCCAAAGGCGTCTTGGTGTAGCCGAGCACGGCAGCCAGGAACTTCATCAGATCGTTCGCCGTGGAGCGAAGGGCCCCCGCACCCGCCAGCGTCGGGATGTCCCATCTTGAAACGGTGGCAAGATCACTGCTGTGGCCGGCCGCGAAACGACGTTCCATGTCCTCGGACATCGTAATCCGCGTACTCGTCATTCCCAGAGGTTTGCAAATCCGCGTCTCCACCAGGGTCTCGTAATCAGTCCCTGCGCGGCGAGCCAGACCCTCCCCGAGCAATCCGAAGCCGAGGTTGGAGTACTCGAACTTCACCCCGGGGTCCCGGATCAGCTGATAACTGGAAAGAAACGCGTAGAGCTGTTCGCTGGTGTAATCGGCGTAAGGATTTGACGCATCCTTGGGCCGAAAATTCGTCGGTACGCTTGGGAGCGCGGATGTATGCGTCGCCAAATCGACGAGTGTAATTGCCCGGCCGTCGCGGTCAGGAACCTTTGCCGAAGACGAAAGGTACTTGGCAATGGGATCGTCGAGCTTGGCCTCGCCCCGTTGCACCATGTCCGTCAGGAGCAGCGCGGTAAACACCTTTGTGATGGACCCAATCTCGAATACGGTATCGCCATTGAGGGGCCGATCGTCTCCCTTTTCAAGATGCCCATAGGAGATGATTCGGCGGCCCTTGGCATCGATCACCCCCACGACGATGCCGACGCTTTGCCGGTCGATGTCGATGCGGTTGACGAGCATCTGACGAATCTCGGCGTCAGTCGGCGGGCCACTCGGGGTGGCTGCCTGCGAAGCGCCGGCGAGGCATAACGCGAAGGTGCAGAGAACAGCTGAACAGCGGCGCAGCATTGGAGCCTCCATGTGCAAATCGTCTAACCCGCGGCCTTGGGAGCGCGCAAACCCCTGCTATAGAATCCAGAGCGATCAAAGCAGCACACCCGCCGCTTTCCGGAAGCGAGCATTTCGCAGGCATTTTGGATGCGACGCGCGCGAGTATCCGACTGCTTGGCGGACGTAATCCAGGCGATCCAGTCCCTACGGGCAATGGGCGTGATGTCGGACCACACCACGCGCGCCTTCGGGGTGACCGCGAGGGCCTTGCGCAGATCTACGGGAACCCGGGGTTCCGGTTCCTTTCCAACTGATAGGATCTCCAATGGAACGACGTCGCCCACCTCTGCGCCCGCGGCTTCGCGCATCTTCTCATTCACTTTGAGCCAATGGCTTTTTTGACCGTCCGGCTCGAGCGTGGCCTGAAAGGGATGGCCGTTGATGATGCCCTCCACTGTCGTCGTACCCCGCGTGGGGAGCTTCGCGCTGGCGTCCCTCGGCAGGATAAAAAACGTCCACGTGCTTCCCTTCGGGGGTTCTGCCGGCCGCAAGAGTTTGGCTTTGAAACGGATATTCGAGGTGGTTTTGGTCATCGATGCAACCGGTCCAAACGAGAGCCTAGGTGCGCTGGATCCGTATGCCCGCGCCGCTGCGGCGCCCTTTCAGTTGGCCGCCCTACCGGTACCGGCCCATCAGCTTGTCGAGCGCCCCGCGCCCCGGCGAGAGCTTCTCGAAAGGGATGCTGTTGAGCGGCGCCTGGGCGGTGCGATTGAGATTGTGGAACTCGGTCGAGTCCGTTTCGTTGATGTGAATGAGCCCCGTCACGTATTCGTTCTGCTTGAGCTTGGTCTCAATGTAGTTGTACGCCGCGGTTCGATCCGTCGGATCGTACTCGGGGTCGAGCTTTCGCAGAATGACGCGGCTGCCGTCGTGCAGACTCACCGGAATGGACTCGCCCTCCGCGTAGTCCACCGCGATCTCCTGCGCCTTCGGCACGAAGTCCGCCTCGATCGCCGGATGATAGTGCTCGCGCGTGAAGGTGTAGCTCTTGGTGGAACCCTCATGATCGTTGAAGGTCACGCAGGGCGAGAGCACGTCGATCAGCGCAAACCCATTGTGGCGCAATCCGGCCTGAATCAGCGGAACCAGCTGCGCCTTGTCGCCGGAGAAGCTGCGAGCAACGAAGGTGGCTCCCAAGGTCAGCGCCAGCAGCACCGGGTCGATCGGCGGCGAGGAATTGACGTCGCCGCGCTTCGCCTTGGTGCCGATATCGGCGGAGGCCGAGAACTGCCCCTTGGTCAGGCCGTAGACGCCGTTGTTCTCGATCAAGTACAACATGTTCACATTGCGGCGGATGACGTGCACCAATTGGCCGATGCCGATGGACAGCGAATCGCCGTCGCCCGACACGCCCACGTAGGTCAATCGGCGATTGGCGGCATTCGCGCCGCTGGCGATCGACGGCATGCGGCCGTGCACGGAATTGAACCCGTGCGAACCGCCGACGAAGTACGCAGTGGTCTTGGAGGAACATCCGATGCCGGATAGCTTAACGAGCTGTTCGGGGCGCATCGACAGGCCCCAGCATGCCTCGATGATCGACGCCGTCACCGAATCGTGGCCGCAGCCGGCGCACAGGGTCGACATGCTGCCCTCGTACTGGCGGCGCGTCATTCCCAGCGTATTGGTCGGAAGCGACGGATGGGCGACTTTGGGTTTGTTGATGTATGACATGGTGATTTCTCAGGTCTTGCGCGGGACGGCCGTGAGCCGCGGCGCCTCGGCGAGCTTCGCTCGAATACCGCTGACGATGGGCTCGGCGGTCATGGGAAATCCGCTATAGCTCAGGATGGAGTGAAGCTTCGATTTCTCGACGGCGGTCTCGAGAGTCAAAAGGGACTTCAGCTGCGCGTCGCGATTCTGCTCGACGACGAATATCGTCGAATGCGATTTCAGGAACGCTTCGACGTCGCTGTTGAAAGGGAACGCCTTGACGCGCAGGTAATCGACGCCGATCTTCTGCCGGCCGAGAACGTCGAGCGCCTCGCGGATGGCGCCGTCGCAACTGCCGAGACTCACGATGCCAACCTCGTTGCCCCCCTTGCCCACCATCACGGGTTTGGGCAGGTATTTGGGCGCATTCGCGAATTTGCGCTTCAGCCGGTCGAGCACCACCTGGTATTCGGCGGAATCCTCGGTGTACGCGCCGTATTGGTTGTGGCCCGAGCCGCGCGTGAAGTAGGCGCCCTTCGTGCTCGTGCCCGGCAGGGTGCGATAGGTGATCGCATCGTCGTCGCGGTCCACGTAGCGATAGAACTTCTCGAGGCCCGCAAGCTCTTCCGGCGACAGGATCTTGCCCCGGTCCGGCCGATAAGCATCGTCCCATTGAAGATCCGGGCACATCCAATCGTTCATCCCGATGTCCAGATCCGAGAGCACGAATACCGGCGTCTGCAATCGCTCGGCAATGTCGAAGGCCTGTACCGCGAGATAAAAGCACTCTTCCGGATTGGCGGGGAACAGCAGCACATGCCGGGTGTCGCCGTGCGACGCATACGCACACAGCATCAGGTCCGACTGCTGCGTGCGCGTCGGCATGCCGGTCGACGGCCCCACCCTCTGCACGTCGAATATCACGCAGGGCACCTCGGCGTAGTACGCCAGCCCGACGAATTCGTTCATCAGGGAAATTCCGGGCCCGCTGGTCGGGGTGAAGGCGCGCGCGCCGTTCCAGGATGCGCCGAGCACCATCCCGACGGCGGCCAACTCGTCCTCGGCCTGCAATATGGCGAAGTTGCGCTCGCCGGTCTCGGGATCGACGCGGTAGCGCTCGCAAAATCCCTTGAACGCATCCATCAGCGAGGTCGATGGGGTGATGGGATACCAGGCGCCCACCGTTGCACCGGCGTAAACGCAGCCCAGGCCCGCGGCGGTGTTGCCGTCGATCATGATGTGGCCGCGGGTCTTGTCCATGTGCTCGACGCGCAGCGGCAGGGGCGATGTCAGATGCTGTTTGACGTAGTCGTACCCCAGGCGCAGCGCCTTGGAGTTCGAGTCGAGAAGCTTGGGCTTCTTCCCGTAGCTCTCGTTCAGGAGGCCGGCGATCACCTCCAGATCGACGTCGATCAAGGCGGCCAGCACGCCCGCGTAGGCGATGTTCTTCAATAGAATTCGGTTGCGGACTCCGTCGAAATTCTCGTTGACGAGCTTGGCGAGCGGCACCGCGATCACGGTGATGTCGCCGCGCTGCAAAAGCGAGCTGCGCGGCCAGGTGGAGTCGTAGATCAGGTATCCGCCGGAAGCGAGTTCGCGGACGTCGCGCGAATAAGTCTCCGCGTTCATCGCCACCATGATGTCGACCTGCGTGGCGCGGGCCGCGTAGCCGTCGCGGGTCACGCGGATCTCATACCACGTGGGCAGGCCCTGGATGTTCGATGGGAAATAGTTCTTGCCGGTCACGGGCACGCCCATGCGAAATATCGCCTTCATGACCAGCGAATTGGCGCTCGCCGATCCCGTGCCGTTGACGTTGGCGAACTTCACCACGAAATCGTTCACGCGGTTGGCATTGGCGCTCAAGCCGGGCATGCGGATACCTCCTCATCGATGGCCTGCGGTATGCGGATGGTGGATTTCTGCATGTCCCAGGCCGCGGTCGGGCAGCGCTCGGCGCACAGGCCGCAATGCACGCACACATCCTCGTCCTTGACCATGACCCGCGCCGTCTGCGGAAGCGGTGCGGACACGTACAGGGCTTGGCGTTGATTGACGGCCGGCGCGGTCAGCCGGCTGCGAAGCTCGGGCTCAGTACCGTTCTTGGTGATGGTGAGGCAATCGACCGGACAAATGTCGATGCAGGCGTCGCACTCGATGCACAGCTTCGCCGCGAACACCGTCTGCACGTCGCAATTCAAGCAGCGCTGAACTTCCAGAGCCGCCTCTTCTGCCGTGAATCCGAGCTCCACTTCGATGTTGATCTTCTTGAAGCGCTCGACGAGCCCCACATGCGGCACGAGCCGCCGTTCCACGCCGTTGTACTCGTTCTTGTACGCCCACTCGTGCATGCCCATCTTGCGGCTGGACAGCGTCACGCCGCGCGGCATGCGCTCCGCCACCTCCTCGTCGTGGCAGAATTTGTGAATCGAAATGGCGGCCTGATGGCCGTGCTCGACGGACCAGATGATGTTCTTGGGTCCGAACGCGGCGTCGCCGCCGAAGAACACCTGCGGCAGCGTGGATTGAAACGTGACCTTGTCCACGGTGGGCACATTCCACTCGTCGAGATCGATGCCGATCCCCTTCTCGATCCAGGGAAAGGCATTCTCCTGCCCGATCGCGAGAATCACGTCGTCGCACGGGAAAAACACCTCGCCCAACGAGCGCGTCGCCTTGATGTCGCCGTCCTCGATGTCGTACTCCAATTTCTCGAACATCATGCCCTTGAGCTGTCCGCCCTCGGCGACGAACGACTTGGGAGCGTGATTGACCACGATGGCGACATTCTCGTGTTCCGCATCCTCGAGCTCCCATTCGGAGGCCTTGAAGAACTGGCGCGGCTTGCGCGCCATGACCTTCACGTCCTTGGCGCCCAGGCGCAGCGAGCTGCGGCAGCAATCCATCGCGGTGTTGCCGACGCCGATGATCAGAACCTTTTCGCCGACACTCTCGATGTGACCGAAGGCCACCGACTCCAGCCAGGTGATGCCGATGTGGACGCGGTCCGTGTCGTAGCGGCCCGGCAGGTCGAGCTCCTTGCCCTTGGGCGCTCCCGATCCCACGAAAACGGCATCGAATTCTGCCGAGTCGAGCAGCTGCCGCATGCTCTTGACGGGAGAATTGAGGCGCAGGTCCGCGCCCATGTTCACGATGTAGCCGATCTCCTCGTCCAGCACCTTGGCGGGGAGACGGAACGCGGGAATATTCGTGCGCATCAGGCCGCCGGGCACCCCGAATTGCTCGAATATCGTGACCTCGTAGCCCAGCGGCAACAGATCGTTCGCGACCGTGAGCGAGGCCGGGCCTGCGCCGATGCAGGCGATCCGCTTACCGTTCTTTTCCCGGGGCGCTTTGGGAAGCCGCGCCGTGATGTCCTCGCGGTTGTCGGAGGCGACGCGCTTCAACCTGCAGATGGCAACGGGTTTTTCCTCGATTCGGCCGCGGCGGCAGGCGGGTTCGCAGGGCCGGTCGCAGACTCGCCCCAAAATGCCCGGGAACACGTTGGATTCTCGGTTCACCATGTACGCGTCGGTGAATTCGCCCTGGGCGATCAGTCGGATGTATTCGGGAACATCGGTGTGCGCCGGACAGGCCCATTGGCAATCTACCACCCGATGGAAATAGTCAGGTTTCGAAGTATCGGTCGGCTCCATGTTTCCTCGTAATACCCCCCAAGCCAGCTTCCAAGTATAAGCTCCCGCAAGGGTTTTTGACGGTGCGGCCGCACAATGTCCACAATCTTTCAAGGCCGCGGGCGGCCGGCCCACCCGGGGTACAATTGGTCGTTTACGCCATTATGTCGAGAATGCGCGATGAACCTTCTTCAGGGCCAAGACGCCGCCTGCCCGCATTGCTGGGAGACCATCAACCTGACCCTTGATCTGTCGATTCCCGAGCAGTCGTACATCGAGGACTGCCCGGTGTGCTGCAGACCGATGCGGGTTTCCTACTCGAGCGCAGACGGCGAACTCGCCGAATTCAGCGTCGAGTCCGCCGAGTGACGGGAGGGACGCCGGCCGGCGGCCGCCGCGGCGGAGGCGCCGCGCCGCCCGCGGCGCCGAAGCGCGGCGAGGCATTCAAGATGCTGCGCATCCTGGTCCTGCTTCTGATGCTGTTGTTCGTCGCGCTGATGACCTGGCAGGAGCGCTATCTCAGTACCCGTTGGCAGCACCCTTTGTACGTCTCGATCTACCCTATCGCGGCGGACGAGAGCCCGGTCACGCAGGCGTATCTTGCCTCGATCCAGCCGGAGCTCTTCAAGCCCGTCGACCGGTTCTTCACGCGCGAGGCCGAGCGGTATCGCCTGCAAACCGACGAACCGGTCAGGACCCGGCTCAGAACAGAACTACACTCGCTTCCGCCGCAGCGCGAGGCGGACGCCGGAGTGCTGCAGACCGCCCTGTGGAGCCTGAAACTGCGTTACTGGGCCTGGCGGGTCAGCGGGCATGTGCGTGAACCCGAGGATGTTCGCATGTTCGTGCTCTATCACGACCCGGCGCGCACGCCCGCGGTGCCGCATTCCTTGGGTCTCATGAAGGGGCTCATCGGCGTCGTCTACGCATTTGCGGCGCCCGAGATGAGCGGCACGAACAATGTGGTGATTGCCCATGAACTGCTGCACACGGTGGGAGCCACCGATAAGTACAACGCCGACGACAATTCGCCTCGCTTCCCCGAAGGTTTCGGAGATCCGGCGCAAAGTCCCTTGTATCCGCAGCAGACGGCAGAACTGATGGCAGGGCGGCGCATGCTGGCCCCCGGCCAGTGGGAACAAGCGGAGAGTCTCGACGAGGTGGTCATCGGCCCCCTCACCGCGCAGGAAATACGGTGGCCGCAGCATGCTCGCTGACGCCGCACCCGGACCCGCCGCGGCGGGCGCCACCGCAGGCGGAGACGCCGCGGCGCCGGCGCCGCTGTTGGAATGCCGGGGCCTCGATGTTTACGTCGAGTCACGCTGTCTGGTGCGCGGGCTCAACCTGCAGGTGCGGAGCGGCTCGATGCTTGCCGTGCTCGGGCCCAACGGCTCCGGCAAGAGCCTCTCCCTGCATACCCTCGCCGGTCTTCGCTCTCCCAAGGCGGGAGAACTCCTGATCTCGGGAAAGCGCATGACCGACTGGCCGCGCCGCGCGCTCGCGCGCGAATTGGCGCTGCTGCCGCAGAATGTCGAGGATCCCTTCCCTGCAAGCGTCATCGAAACGGTTTTGCTCGGCCGGCATCCGCACATCGCGCGGTGGCAGTGGGAATCGCCGCGCGACTTCGCCATTGCATCCGACGCGCTGGTCGCGGTGGGTCTCGCCGGGTACGAAGACCGCGACGTACTCACCCTGTCCGGCGGGGAGCGGCGCCGAGCGGCGCTGGCAGCGGTTCTCGCGCAAACGCCTCGCATTTTTCTGTTGGACGAACCGACCAACCAGCTCGATCCGAACCACCAGCTCGAAGCACTGCAGCTGTTGCGCGAGCGCGCCGATGCGGGTGCCGCCGTCATCGTGACGCTGCATGATCCGAATCTTGCCGAGCGATTCGCCGATCACGCCCTGCTGATCGGAAAGGGCGGCGCCTGGCAATTCGGCCTGATCGGCGACATTCTCAGCGCGCAGCACCTGTCGACGTTGTACGACACCCGGTTCGAGGCCGCCGAAATCCGCGGGCGGCGCGTATTCTTCCAAGCCTGACCCCTGCTTGGAGTGTTTCGGTTGCGTTCCTCAGGACATCTCCCGAGCAGCGTGGCCATCGTCCTACGAGAATTCGAGTACGCGGCCGGTACTCACAGGCCGCCGAGGCGTCCATCCTGTCGCCTTCCATATCATCATGAAGCGACGGCATTATGGCGTTACTTGGACGATTCATCGATGCGCCGCAATCCCTTCGAAGCCTGTGCCTCGTCGGTATTTGTATGTTTTGCAGCGTGGGCGCGGGAGCGGACGAGTCGAATTCAACCGCTCCTTCGACGGCCCGGCACCCCAACGCACCGGTGCATGAACCGGTCGTGGCAAAACCTACACTGGACCTTTCCGGGGATACACGCCGCGGCAAAGCGTCGTTCTACGCGCGAATGTTTTCCGGTCGAAAAATGGCTGACGGCACTCCCATGCAGCCGCAGAGCAACAATGCTGCGAGCAAGACTCTTCCCCTGGGGACTACCGCGAAAGTCACCAACCTCGAGACCGGCCAAAGCGCGGTGGTTACCATTCGCGACAGGGGGCCTTATATTCAAGGCCGGATCGTGGACCTATCGCCCTCCACGGCGAGTCAAATTGGTATCGACCATAAGAAAGGGGTCGCCAGAGTCGAGGTCACTCCGATCCTCGTTCCGCTTCCCGACGGCCGCCTAAAGCTCGGTGCCGCAGTTGCAAGCTTCGACAGAGTGGCCAGCAACGAACGATTCGGCGCCTACCTGCCGAACGATCGCGCAAGGACGGATTTCTAGCCCAGGGATTTCTAGCCGAGCGCCGCCAACAGCGGAGCGTGCATCGGCCCGTTGGTAGCGAGGACCGACGTGGACTCCAGGGTGATCGACGCGCCGCTCAGATCCGTGAATCGGCCGCCCGCCTCGTTGACGATGGCGGCACATGCCGCGATGTCGAGAATGTTGACGTCGGATTCGATCACCGCGTCGATCTTGCCGCTCGCGAGCAGGTGGTAGTGCAGGAAATCGCCGTAGCCGCGAATGCGATTGACGCGTGCGACGAGCGCGCCATATCGCGCCCACTGCGTCCCGGAGGCGAGAGATTTCAAATTGCCGGAGGACAGGGCGGCCGACTCGATCGTGTCGATTTGGCTCACGCCCACGGCCTTGCCGTTGAGGTATGCGCCGCGGCCCCGCTCCGCGACGCAGAGTTCGCCGTACACCGGTGCGCTCGACACGCCGAGCACGATCTCCCCGCCGCGCATCAGCGCGATTTGCGTGGAAAACATCGGATACTCGCGTACGAAGGCCTTCGTGCCGTCGATGGGGTCCACCAGCCACAGACTCTCGGCATTCTCGTCGCGCGATCCGGTTTCCTCGCCGAAAAAGCCATAGGAGGGGAAGCGCGCCTCCAGAATCTCGCGAATGGCAATTTCACAGCGCAGGTCCGCCTCGGTGACGGGCGACTTGTCGGCCTTGAAGCGCACCTCGATGTTGTGCTGGAACAGCGAGCGCGCAATGACCGCGGCGCGTTCCGCCGCGTCGAGGGCCGCCTGCAGCTCGGGTGAAGGATTCATGGGCGCCACGTTAGCAAACCTTGTGCTACCGTTGCACTCGCAGCAGAGGAATTGGGGACGATGGGCAACCGGCTCAGCAAGATATACACGCGCACCGGCGACGACGGCAGCACCGGCCTCGGCGACGGATCGCGCGTACCGAAGGAAAACCTGCGGGTCGAAGCCTATGGCGCCGTCGATGAGGCCAATAGCACGATCGGCGTGGTGTTGAGTGTCGCAGGGCTGCCGCCCGCGATCGCGCGCTGTCTCACCGAGGTGCAGCACGACCTGTTCGATCTCGGCGGGGAACTGTGCATCCCCGGGCATCGCATGATCGAGGCGCAACACGTCGAACGGCTCGAAACCGAACTGGACTCGTTCAACGAGAACTTGCCGCCCCTCAAGGAGTTTATTCTGCCGGGCGGCGGACCGGCGGCGGCCGCCTGCCACGTCGCGCGCGCGGTCTGCCGGCGCGCGGAGCGCCGCTGCTGGTCGCTCGCGCGCAGTGAGAACGTGCCGCCCGAGTCGCTCAAGTACCTGAATCGCCTGTCCGATCTCTTGTTCGTGCTGGCCCGCGTGCTCGCGCGTCACGAGCACGGCGCGGAAGTGGTCTGGCGGCGAACGAAGAAGTAGCGGCCCCGCTTACGCGACGCTCGCCGAATTCAGCTGATGCGCGTGCAGCCAGTCGGCATGCCACCGCTCCAATTCCGCTATTCCCAAGGGGCGGCAGAACAGATAACCCTGCACCTGATTCGCGTCCCGCGTCTTGAGATATTGCCATTGCGCCTCGGTTTCCACGCCTTCGGCGACCGTCGCCAATCCCAAGCTCTTCGCCATGGCGATGATGGCATCGACCAGCGGCGCGTTGCCTCCGTTCTTCGAGGCGATGTCGCGCACGAACACCCGATCGATCTTGAGAGTATCGATGGGAAAATGCCGCAGATAGGACAGAGAACTGTAGCCGGTGCCGAAGTCATCCAGCGCCGTGGCGACGCCAAGCGTCTTGAGGGACTTCACCGCCTTGCTCACCGCGGTCGAATATTCGATCAGGGCGCCCTCCGTGAACTCGAGCTCGATCATGCGCGATTCGATTCCGGCGGCATCGATGGCCCGCGACACCCGCGACACCAGGCTGCCATCGCGAAATTGCACGCCCGACACGTTGACGGCGACCTGCCAACGCGGCGCCCCGGCATCGCGCCACCGGCGCACTTGTGCGCTCGCCTCGCGCAGCACCCAGTCGCCGATTTCAACGATCAAGCCGTTCTGTTCGGCCAGCGGGATGAACTCGGCCGGCGCGACGAAGCCGCGTTGCGGATGGCGCCACCTGAGCAGGGCCTCGACAGCCTCGACGCGCAGATCCTTGAGCGACAACCGCGGTTGATAATTCAGCGTGAATTCTCCGCGCTCCAACGCCTTGCGCAGGTCTGCCTCCATCGACAGGTGCTTGGCGGCGCGCGTACTGATCGATTTGTTGAAGAACTCGATTCCTCCCTGCACCGTCTTCTTGGCGTGATGCATGGCCGCGTCGGCATTCTTGACGAGCGCTTCGGGGGTGGCCGCATCGCCCGGATAGAGGCTGATTCCCATGGTCGCGGACAGCGTGATCTCCTGTTCGCCGAAGATGAACGGCCGGGCCAATGCCAGTTGCACGCGCTGCGCCACGACCTGCGCGCCGTCGGCCGCGGCCACTCCCGGCAGCGCCAGCGCGAATTCGTCGCCGCCGGTGCGCGCGACCCAGTCGCTGATGTCCTTCGGTTGGATGGGTTCGTGGACCAGGTCCGAACCGTGGGCGTCGCGCAGGCAATTCTGCAGGCGATGCGCGACCTCCTTCAGCAGTGCGTCGCCCAATGCCTGTCCCTGGGTGTCGTTGATGCGGGAGAAATTGTCGACGTCGAGCATCAATACGGCGAGGCCGCGTTGCCGAGGCGCCGCCCAGCTGACCTGCTGCTCCAATATCTGCAGCAAGCGCTGGCGATTGGGCAGCGCGGTGAGCGGATCGTAGTAGGCCAGGTAGCGGACCCGCGCTTCGCTCTCGCGCAATTGGTCCTGGGTCTGTTTCGCCCGCACCAGGAACTTGACGCGCTGAGCGAGCAGCATCGGGTTGATGCCCTTGGAAGAGAAATCGGTCGCTCCGGCGTTGTATGCGCGATTCACCGACTCCATGTCGTCGAGGCTGGTCTGCATCAATATGGGCACATGACTGCAATCCGGCATCGCGCGCAGCGCGCTGCAGACATCGAAGCCGCTCATGCCCGGCATGACCACGTCGAGCACCACGCAATCCGCGGGGCCTTCCCGAAATTGGGCCAGCGCCGCCGCGCCATCGGCCGCCGTAAGGACTCGAAAGCCCGCCATTTCCAACGCCGTGCCCACCAGCAGCCGCGCTCCGGGGTCGTCGTCGACGACCAGTACCGTCGCCCGATTGGTGCCTTGATTCTCGGTGTTCATGCTTGTTTCAACGCGGTGTCGGGTGAACGTTCGCGGCTCAGCGCCGCACAAAAGTCTTGGTATTCGCGGCGGATACGCTGCACCATGGGGGCGGATTGGGTGATTCCGCCTTCTCGTAACAGGACCTCGCACTCCCGTGCGGCCATGGCGAGGCGCGAGCCCCCGAGATTCGCGGTGCTGGATTTGAGGGTGTGCACCGCCTGAGAAAGCACGTCCGACTGCAGGTTCGCCGCCGCAGTCTCGATGGTGCGGATCAAGCTCGGCGAATGCTGCAGGTACAGGTCGATCATCGAATTGAGCAGCGCCGGCTTCGCAAGCGCGGCGATGTTCCGCAATACGCCGGCGTCGATCAAGGGCAGGCGGGACAGGTCGCGCCGCTCCGCCTCCGGAAGCGCGCGCAGAGCCAGCCAGCGCCGCAGCAGCGTTGCCAGCTGCTGCTGGGTGAAGGGTTTGCTGAGAAAATCGTCCATCCCGGCCGCCAGACATCGTTCGCGGTCTCCTTCCATGGCGTTCGCCGTCAGCGCGATGACCGGCACGCGCGCGGCACCCGAGGTCTGTTCGCGGCGTCTGATTTCCGCGGTGGCAGTCAGACCGTCCATGACCGGCATCTGGCAATCCATCAAAACCGCATCATAGGTCGTGACGTTCATGGCCTCGATGGCCAGCCAGCCGTTCTCCGCGGCATCGGTCCAGCAACTTAAGGCTTCGAGCATGCCCGCGGCGACCTCGCGGTTCACCGGGTTGTCCTCGACGAGCAGAATCCTGGGTCCGGTGGAAGGACTCGAAGCCGCCGGCCCGGGCCCCGCCACGGGTATGTCCGCGGCGGCGGTTCCCGGCTGCAGAGTCATCACCCGCGAAACGCAGGAGAAGAGCAGCGCGCGCCGCAGCGGCTTGGTGAGAATGGCGGCGAACAATTGGGACGCCTCGGAGGCGCCGTCGCGGTCGTCCCTCGAGCTTTGCAGAATCAGCCGAAGATCCGGCCAACGGGAATCTTGCCGGATGAGCCGCGCCAGTTCGACTCCGCCCATGCCCGGCATGTGATCGTCCAGCAATCCGAAGTCGATGCGCGCTCCGGCGGCATCCAGCGCGGCCAGAGCCGCGGCGCCGCTATCCGCGGAAACAACCTCGACGCCCCAGGAATGTAGATGCTGCTGCAGGATTTCTCGGCTGCTGGCGTTGTCGTCGACGATGAGCGCGCGCAGCCCGGCCAGGTTCATCCGGGGCAGGCGCGTCAGGGTCGGAGCTGCATCGGCCACCGGTTCCAGCCGCACTTCGAACCAGAATGTGGACCCGCGATCGACGCCGCTGCGAACGCCGATCTCTCCGCCCATCAATGTGGCGAGCTCCCGGCAAATGGCCAATCCCAATCCGGTACCGCCGTACTTGCGGGTCGTGAACGAGTCGGCCTGGCTGAAGGCATTGAAAATGTGCGCCTGGGCCTCCTGCGATATGCCGATGCCAGTATCGACGACCTCGAAGCGCAGCAATCCGTTGGCATCGACGGCTCGAACCCGCACGACGACCTCTCCGGAGTCCGTGAATTTGATGGCGTTGCCGACGAAGTTGGTCAGCACCTGCCGCAGGCGCATGGGGTCGCCGCGTACCGTGCCGGGCACGTCCAGCTCGACCGCACAGGCCAATTCCAATCCCTTCGCGTGAGCCCGGGCCGCGAAGATCTCGATGGTTTCCTCGACGGCTTCGCGCAAGGCGAATTCGACGCGCTCGAGCTCCAGCTTGCCCGCCTCGACCTTCGAGAAATCCAGGATGTCGTTGATGATCTGCAGCAATGCTTCGGCGGAGTGGGAGATGGTTTCCGAGAGATGCCTCTGCCGCGGCGTGAGCTCGGTCGCCTGCAGAAGTTCGGACATGCCCATGACGCCGTTCATCGGCGTGCGGATTTCGTGGCTCATGCGCGCGAGAAACTCGCTCTTGGCGCTGCTGGCCCGCTCCGCGGCCTCCTTGGCGCGGGTGGCTTCGCCGATGGCAAGCTTCAACTCCAGGTTGGCATTGCCCAAATTGATGGTGCGCTCCTCGACCTGCTGCTCGAGGAATTGGCGGTACTTCTCCAACCGCGAGTCGCGATGCCGGATCTGCCCCAGCATTCGATTGAAGCCGTCGATCAGCGAACCGACTTCGTCTTGAGAGCTGCGCTCGACCCGCAGACTGTAGTCTTCTTCCTGCGAGACGCGCTGCATGGTGTGCGCCAAATTGACGATGGGCCCCGAGATTTGCTGCTGCAGACGGGCGGCGAGCCAGTACGCCGTCAGCACCGCCGCCGCTATTGCCGCCAGCGTGATGAGGAAGTAGCCGCGCCAGTCCTGATACAGCACGTCGGGCGGCACCAGAATGCGGACGAATCCCAGCAACTCGTGATTGCGTTCGACTGCCGCGATGAGGTGAAGCTGCCCGCCCTCCAGGTACAGCCGCGGATGCTGCGGATCAACGTAGGGCACCGCGGACGGCGCTGGACGGGATCCCGGCGCGGCCGCGGGCGCCAGGTGCGCCTCGTTGTCGACGCGGTGAAAGCTGGCGAGTTCTCGACCGTCCGGCCCCAGGACTTCGGCGTCGCTCGACAGCCATTCGTCGCGCAGGGCGCCCATCGCCTTGAGTGCCGCCTTGTCGTCCCCGAGCCGCAGCGCTTCGATGGTATCCAGACCGGTGACCCGGGCCACGCGCGCGGCGCTCCATTGCAGGTCATCGCGAATGTGCAGCAAATTCATCCCGGCGTGCACGAACATCGCCACGCCGAAGACGGCGATCGCCGGCACCACGATGACCACGCGCAGCTTGCGCTCGATGGGAAGGTCCGCGAACCAGCGAATCAATCGTCCTCCTGGACCTTAAGGGTAGGTTGCATCTCCTGTAAGTGTCGGCTTTGGCGGGAGAAACTGCTGGTTTCGTCCCGTATTTGGGCCGAGTGATAGCGTGATCGAGTTCACGCCTGGAGGGCGCTTGCGGGCTCGGCCGACGGGCCTATTCAGGTTTTGCCGTAGCGGGGCGGCACCGATGCTGCGGCGATCAGCCGGTGGGCGCGCGGCCAGTCGAAAGCCTGTCCAGGATCGGTCTTTCGCCCGGGAGCGATATCGCTGTGGCCGACGATACGGTCGGCGGAGAGGCGTGGATAGGCTGCGCACAGGGCACCCACCACACGCGCCAGCGCGTCATATTGCGCGGCCTCGTACGGCAGCGTGTCGGTTCCCTCTAGCTCTATTCCAACCGAGAAATCGTTGCAGGCCTCGCGGCCCTGATAGAGGGACACGCCCGCATGCCAGGCGCGCTCGCTGAATTTGACGTATTGCGTCACGGTGCCGTCGCGCATGATCACCAGGTGCGCAGACACCCGCCGCGCGCCCATTTCAGCGAAATACGGGTGCACGTCGGCCGGCAGAGAATTGGTGAACAGGCGCTCGATCCAGGGGCCGCCGAATTCTCCGGGCGGCAGACTGATGCCGTGCACGACGATCAGATCCGCTTCGACCCCCTCCGGCCGAGCATCACAGTTCGGCGAGGCGATGTGTCTCGCGCCTTGCAGCAGCCCCGTTTCGAGATCGACCCACAAAGCACGCGTCCTCTTTGGTTGCCGAGGCCGGAAGGAGCCGCCGGAACAGCCTCCAAGCATATGCGACAATTCGGCTCATATGAACGCCATCCTCGAGATTCGCACCGGGTTGCCGGCATGCGGCTGACCCGTGTCTATGTCGAAGCCGCGTTGACCCCGGGAAGCGCCGTCGATCTGCCCCCCGAGACCGGATCCCATCTGGCAAAGGTGCTGCGGGCGCGCAGCGGCGATGAGCTCATTCTTTTTAACGGCGACGGCCGTGAATTCGGCGGATCGATCGAGGAGGTACGCGGCTCACGCGTATCGGCATTCGTCGGCGATGCGCGTGCGGTCGACCGGGAATCACCGCTCGCCATCACGCTCGTGCAATGCGTGCCCCGCGGCGATCGGATGGATTTCATCGTGCAAAAGGCGACGGAACTCGGCGTGGCGCGCATCGTGCCGGTGTTGAGTCAGCGCAGCGTCGTGAGGCTCGATGCGGCGCAAGCGCAATCCAAGGCAAATCATTGGCGGGCCGTAACGGTGAGTGCCTGCGAGCAATGCGGCCGCAATCGCCTGCCCATCATCGAAACGGTGCAGCCGCTGCTCAACTACCTCGGAAACTCCGCGCCGAGCGCGGGACCCCGGCTGGTGTTCGAACCGGAGTCCGGCTCGCAGCCGGAGCCCGGGCCGCAAGCGGAGTCCGGGTCGCAGCCGGAGCCCGGCTTGCAAGCGGAGTCCGCGCCGCAGCAACACGCCGCGGCCCATCAATGGCCGCCCGCCGCGGCACTGAACGGCGGATGGGCGAAAGTCTCGGTCGCCGACGCGCACGTCGCGATCGGACCCGAAGGCGGATTCACATCCGACGAGCTGGAAGCGTTCCGAGTATGCGGATATTCCCAGGGAGGTCTCGGGCCCCGTGTTCTGCGCACCGAGACGGCCGCCATCGCGGCGGTGGTGTGGCTGCAGGCGCGCTTCGGCGATATGTAAGCCCCCGCTGTATCCGAAAGGCCACACGTTGCTCTGAACTCGCCCGTGGTTTAGTTTTCCCATACGAGGGGAGGCCGGCCCATGAACCCGAAGTTTCGCCCACTACTCGGTCTGACGGCATGCATGATGATTGCGTCATGCGGCGGCGGCAGCAGCGGCCCGGCAACCGTGACCTCGACTCCCACGCCCCCTCCATCCCCTCCGCCCACATCTTCCACGCCCCCGCCCGCGGGCACCGACGTGCTCACCTACAAGAACGACCTGAGCCGCAGCGGCCAGAATCTTTCGGAGTCGACCTTGACTCCGGCGAATGTCGTTTCGTCGAGCTTCGGCCTGCTGCGCAACTTGCCGGTGGATGGAAAGGTCGACGCGCAGCCCCTGTACGTGTCGCAGCTCTCCATTTCGGGGTCGGCGCACAATACGCTCTTCGCTGCCACCGAGGGTGATTCGGTGTACGCATTCGACGCCGATACCGGTTCCGTGCTGTGGCATGTGTCTCTGCTCGCGACGGGCGAAGCCCTGAGCGACGCGCGCGGCTGCAATCAAGTGGTCCCGGAAATCGGCATCACCTCGACTCCGGTCATCGATCGCGCCGCCGGCGCGCACGGCATCATCTTCGTCGTCGCCATGTCGAAGGATGCCTCGTCGAATTATCATCAGCGCCTGCACGCCCTCGACCTCACCACCGGCGCCGAGATGCTGAACGGTCCCGTCGAGGTCGCCGCCACCTACCCGGCCGCCGGCGGCGGTACGACCACGTTCAGCCCCGGCCAGTACGAAGAGCGCGCGGCATTGCTGCTGCTGAACGGCACCCTCTACACGAGTTGGACCTCGCACTGCGATATTGCGCCCTACTACGGCTGGATCATTGCCTATTCCGAAAGCACCCTGTCCCGCACCGCCATACTCAACGTCGCGCCGAACAGCGGCGGCAGGGGACCCGCCATTTGGATGAGCGGCGGCGGCCCGGCCGTCGATGCGGCGGGCAACATCTATCTGCTGACGGCAAACGGAGTATTTGAAACCACCCTCGACGCCAATGGCTTTCCCAACGCCCAAGACTACGGCAACTCCTTTCTCAAAATATCGGCCGCCGGCGGCTCGTTGGCAGTCGCGGATTACTTCACCATGTTCAACGAAGTGTCCGAGTCGAACGCGGACCAGGACCTGGGCTCCGGCGGGGAGATGCTGCTCCCGGATTTGACGGACTCGACCAACACTGTCAGGCACCTGGTGATCGGCGCGGGAAAGGACGGGAATATCTACCTGGTCAATCGCGACACGATGGGCAAGTTCAATTCTTCCGGCAACGGTCAAATCTGGCAGGAGCTGAGCGGAGTTCTGCCGGGCGGTGTCTGGTCGACGCCCGCCTATTTCAACCAGACCGTGTACTACGGCGATTCCGGAGGAACGCTGAAGGCGTTTGCGATTTCCAAGGCCAAGCTCGTGAGTCCGCCGTCGTCCCAGTCGGCGACGCAGTTCCCCTACCCCGGCACCGCGCCCAGCGTGTCGGCCAATGGCACCGCGAACGCCATCGTTTGGGCGAGCGAGAATGCCACTCCGGGGGTGCTCCACGCCTACGACGCCGCGAATCTCGCCACCGAGCTGTACAACAGCACCCAGGCTGCCGGCAACCGCGATCAGTTCGGCAACGGCAACAAGTTCATCACGCCCACGGTCGCCGACGGCAAGGTATTCGTCGGCACTATATCCAGCGTCGCCGTTTTCGGATTGCTGCACTAGGCGATGGGCCCGCACCAGCCGGGCAGGAAATCCGACTCGCCGCTCTTGGCGAGCTTCAGCGCCCGCAGCAGCGCGGTCGGAAAGTCGTCGACGAGCAGCTTGCGCTTCAGCCGGCGACGCAGAAAATCCGCCCACAGGAATTCGCAGAACGGCGTCGTTTCCTTCGAGTAGCCGCCGCTCTTGCGCAATTCACCGGCGAGACTGCGATACGGATCGTCGATGAGGCCGGCTATTCGCTTCGGCAGTTCGTCGTAACCGCGCCGGCGGCCGTGCTCATCGAAGGGGTGAATCCAGCCACGGTTGTCCAGAAACACCCAGAAGGCCTCGCGCGGCAGCCGCCGCAAATCGGCCACCACCGTCGTCGCAATCTGCTTGACGCCTTCCTGGTGCAGCGCCAGGGTCAGGTGGTGGTGATCGATGACGTAGTACTCCTCCTTCGGACCCCAGATGACGGGAATCAAGTGATTGCCGAGGAAATCCGCCTTCTTGCGATCGGGATGCTCGCGCCAACTCTTGCGCTTGGCCTTCACTTCGCGCATGCCGACGGTGATCTGGGTCGGCCGCAGCGCCATGATCGATACGGAGTGAATACGCGGCTCTCTGGAAAATGTCATGGGTTACCTCATTAGTATTCGAACTGATAGGAGAGGCCTACGCTGCTGCCCGGATCGTTCTCCGGCGTGGTTCCCTGTGCCGAGGCGACACCGTTGCCCAGTCGCGTCTGCAGCTTCAAATGCTTCGTCAGGTCCACGTCGGTCTCCAGTTGACTGGTGCCGCCCGTGTTCTGCCGGGCTTCGATATAAATGCGGCGGGAAATATAACGCCCGGCTTCGATGCTTGCACCGCTGTTCGCGGTTCCGTTGGCGGTTGTGCCCGTGGCCGCGCCGACGGTCAATCGATCCAATCCCAAACTTTTTTGCAGTTTGACCAGCGGGTTCAAGCCGCTATCGCCGCCCACGCCGCTCATGGAAGCGAGCGCCGCGCCGATTTGCGCCAGCTGCAGCGCCGACAGCTGAGCGGCATTCACTCCGAACAGCAGCCGGGCCATGATTTCATCCTGAGGCAACGCAGGGGTGCTGGTGAACTCGAATTGCGGAGAGTCCGCATAACCCGTGATGTGCAGGGAAACGACCGAATCCGCCGCCGAGGTATTCGCCGTGAAATCCAAGGTCGGATCGATCTTGTTCCGGAGACCCGCGCCGTCGAAGCTGACGCGGCCGGCCGTGAAATTGAGCCGGCTGCTGGCGAGTGCGAAGCTGCCGCGCTCCAGATCGAAACCCCCGCTCACCAGCGGCGAATCCGTCGTTCCCGTGATGTGCAGTTCCCCGCCGAGCTCGGCGTCGAGGCCGCGCCCCTGCACCAGGATTTCCCGAGGCGCCTCCAAAGTCACATCCAGCCCGATCACGAGCTGCTTGGGCTGCGGCGCGGGGGGCGCCTTGCCGCGCCTGCGCACGTCGAGCACGGCGACATTGGGGGGCAGCGCGCCCACGATTCCGATCACCGTCCGATTCAGGTCCACGCGTCCGGTGATGTCGAGCCGCTCGCGCGCGGTACCCTTGATGCGCACGTCCGCGTTGAAATTCGCCGTTACCAATTTGCTGGCGATGGGCTGCGCATTCTTGGCGATGACTTCGAGATCCACCGGCAACCCGGGTTGCAGCACCCCGACCGTACCTTTCATCGACAGAGTTCCCGGCGCGGCGGACGCCGTAAAGCTCTTGATCCGAAGCTGCCCCTCGGCGCCGACGATTTCAGCGCTGATGTCGCTGACGCTGACGCCGCGGCCATAGTTCGAGAAGGATCCCTTCTCGAGGCCGATCGTGCCCACGATCTGCGGCTCCGCCAGGCTGCCCGCCACGGATGCATCGACCTTCAGCTCGCCGCTCGCGTGTTGGCCGCTGCCTTCGAGCAGCGGATTGAGCAATCCCACATCGAGGTTGCCCTTGATCTTGAGGTCCTGCGTACCGTCGGTCGCCAGGGCCATCCGGCCCCCGACGCTGAGCTGCGAAGCGGCGCCCGCGCTGAGCCGCGCGTCGATGTCGGCGGACTCCCCCATCAACTCGGCGGTGGCCTTGAGGTCGACCGCCGGCAGACCGAGCGCCGCGTCGTTTGCCATGCGCATGCCCGCCGCTGTCACGCTTACTTCGCCGGTGGGCGACGCCACGGTGCCTTGCAACCGGGCGCTCGCCTCGATCGTACCCGCCGCCAACAATCCGGGGGCGAATGCGTTGACCAGCGCGGGGTCCACTTCCTGCAGCGATGCCCGCAAATCGAGGGTGGGCGCAACCCTGCCCTCGAGCAGGAATCGCGCTCGCTGCGCGCCGAGCTTCAACCCATCGACCGCCACGCCGTCGGCAAAGTTGACTCGCGCAGGCGACTCGAGAAGCACATCCTGTGCACGATAGGTAGCCACTGCGCTCGAGACCTGGAGCGTGCTCGAGTCGAGATCGAGAGTCCCCGCAGCCGACATGCTCGCCGGTGTGCCGTTCAAGTTGGGGATCCGGACGCCCACTTTGAGCGCCAATGCATCGGTAAACCCGTCGCCGGTGGCCTCGACGTTGCCCGCGAATCGTCCAACCTTCAGATCCCGCGCCTGGAACTGCAGGTGGCCGCGGGTGCGCCCCCCGTCCGGCTTGATCTCCAGCGTTCCCTCGAGGCTCCCGGCAATGTCGCTGCCCAGCAGGTGCCGCAGGTCTTGCAGCTGCTGCATTTTTACGTGCAGCTGTCCGCGTGTTTGCGCAATCCCCTGGGCCAAGGTGAAATCGCCATCCACGTGGCCGCTCTTCCAATCCGCCCGGCGAATGACCGCTCGCGGCACCCCCGCGGCGCTTCGCGCCAGGTCGATATCGACGTCGAGCGGCGCTTCATCCAGCGTGCCGTGCGCCGCGATCGTGCCGGTCGGTGCGGACGGCAGATCGCGCAATTTTGCTTCCGCGGTGAGGAGGCCCGTGGGCGTACCTCCGATCGAAAGCGCGGAGGTCAACCGTGCCGTGCCCGTCATGTTCGTCGGCGGTCCCTGCAACGTCCCGCTCGCCTTCAGGGTGCCCGCAAGCGTGTGCGACAGTGCCGAGAGATCGGAGATGTTGAGATTCCACGGCAAGGTCAGGATCCAGGCGCCCTGATTGGGTCCGGCGGCAGCAGGACGCAGGGCACTGCCGCTGGCGGTCAGGGAAAATGCGCGGCCCGACAGTTTCATGCTCTCGAGAGTAATGGCCGAATCCGCCAGCGCTGCGGAGAGTTGCAGCGTTGGGCGAGGGCCCACGACAGCGGACCAACTCTGAGGTGCGCCGGCGAGATCCGCGCTCGCATCCACAACGCCGTGGATGCCCGCATCGCCACTCTGCAGTGTCGCCTTGACGACGGCAGTGCCGCGGACTTTCATGCCGGCCGACGCCGTCCATGGGCCTAAGTCCGGTAAACGCAGCTCCACGCTGGCGTTTCGCCGGCCGGCTGTCGGCGCCAGCGTCTCGGCGCGCGCTTGCAGGGTAAACAGGCGGTGTGCCGCGGCGACGTCGACGGGCCGCCCGGGTTCGTTCAAGTGAATCGCCGCATCGATCGTCACCGGCGAATCCTTCAGCAGCTGAAGCGCAGGGTCCGGGAGCTGCAGTCCGCCGACCAGGGCTTTCAGGGCCACCGTGCCGCTGCTCGAGCTCACATCGGCATGGAGCGTAGCGAGCTGCGTACCGCCCGGCAGTTGCAATTGATCGATGTCGAGGTGACCGTCGGCGGCGGGCGCGCCGATGCTGCCGTGCCACCGGCCCTTCAGAACGGCGCCGTTCCATTTGAGGTCGGGCCGAGGGCTCATCGCCGCCGACTGGAACGCGAATTGCAGATCCCCGGACAGTTCGTCCACATTGGCATCTCCGTGCGCACTGCCATGCAAGGCACCGGCTTCTACGACCAAATCCAAGCGCTCGGCCGAGCGCGGCCCGCTCAAATTCACCGTCGCGGCCAGCGCTCCCAAACCCGGCAGCTGCAGCAGATTTTCCAACGGACCCCCGGCCGGCTCATTCAGCTCGAGTACCGCGTCCATGCGCTTCGGATCGAAGTCCACACGCAGGGCATAGACTCCGGAGCTGCCGATGGCGTGCGCACCCACATCGATGAACATGTCGGTGAGCGAGCGCAGGTGGGCGGAACCCTGCACCGCGAGCGGCGCCGGAATGATGGTCAGCTGCGGCCCGAGTTTCAGCTCATCGATCGACACGATCGCGGCATCGATGTGAGGAATGGAAGGAGGAGCGGTATGCGCGCCGGATGAGCTTTCCGGCAGGCGCTCCATGAGGACGGCCGCCGCATGCAGGCTGTCGATTTGCAGGCGATGCAGCAGCAAGGCCGACGGAGTCCACCGCAGCGACACCCTCTCGGCCGTCAGCCACACTCCCCGGTCGTCGCTGAGTTGCAGCTTCTCCAGCGTCAATTGCGCCGGAAAGGATCCGGCCAATCCGCTCAACCGGACGTGGCCGTCCGTGAGCCGGGAAGTCACGCGCTCGATCATGGCGCGGCCATTGCCGGTGTTTCCGATGATGACGAGCGCGCCGCCTACAGCCAAGATGAGCAGCAGCAGCCCACCCAGCACCGCGCCGATGATCTTGAGCTTACGGCGCATCAGAAGGCCTGTCCCAGTCCGATATAGACTTCGAATGAGTCATCGGTGCTGCGGCGCTTGGTCGGCACGGCAATATCGAGCCTGACCGGACCGATCGGCGTGTAGTACCGCAATCCCAATCCCACACCGATGCGAAAGGTATTCGGCACGTCGATCCGAAAGGCACTTGGCGCGTCGCGCGCGCTGGCGGTCACCTCACCTGCGTCGACAAATGCGGCGGCGCCGAAATTGCCGCCGACACGTTGCCGGAATTCCAAGCTTCCCGCCTCGATCTCGGTGCCGCCTATCGGATCCTCGGTACCTGGGAAGACCGGACCCACCGATTGGTACCGATACCCCCGGATGGTTGCACTGCCTCCGCCGTAGAATCGTTGATCGGGCGGCAGGCTGAACTCTCCGGCCCCCTTCGCGATGCCCGCCAGCGCGCGGGCGGCGACCACGCTGCGTCCGGGATCGGTGCCGAACACCGAGTTCAGGTCAAAGTATCCGGCGACCTGAAGCTGTTCGATGATGAAAGTCGAATTGGGATGACCGATCGCGAGAGTCGGCGTGAGAGTCAACGAACCGCGAAATCCGTGGCGCGGATCGTCGAGCGGCGTGGGAAGATCGGTGGAGTCGTAGCTGACGACCAGCGGCAGCGCCACCAGAGTGTAGTAGTAGGTGGTCGCCGGTACCACCACAAGACCCATCACGACCACATCGGCCGGCGGCTGAATGATTTTCTCCGTCGTCGTCGTCAGCCCGGCGCTGACGTTCCAGACGTTCGACAACTTGCGTATCACGGTCACGCCGGCGGTGGTCGCGGTCTGATCGTACGCCTGCAGCGACTGCTTGAGTGCGCTCAACGTTACCTGCAGCGACTGATCACGCTGCAGGAAATCCGGCTTGGAAAATTTGGCGCTGGTATCGTAGCCCACGCCCGTGGTATCGCTGCCTCCCAGATCGATCACGCGCGCGGCCAAGTTCAACGTTTCCGCATTGCCGAACAGATTGCGGTCCGTCCACGTGACGCCGCCGCTGCCGCCGAGGTCGCTGGAATACGCCGCGCTCACCGTCGCCGCATGGCGCGGGCGCTCGCGTACCTTGAAGGTGATGGGCACACCCCCGGACTCGTCGACGGCGGTTCCGAGCTGCACGATGACTTGAGCGAATACGCCGAGCGCGAGCAGATCGCGCCGCCCGCGTTCGACTGCGCTGATCCGAAACGGCTCGCCCGTACGCAGCCGCAGCGTGCTTCGCAGCAAGGATTCGTGCGTCCGTTTCAGGCCCTCGATATGGATGTCGCCGACATTCACGCGCGGCCCCGTCACCACATGAAAGGAGAGATCGAGCACGGGCGCATCGGCCGCTTCGTAGGCGACCGGCGCGTCCACCTTCGCGAAAGCATAACCCTTCTCCTGGAGCGCGCTCTGTAGGCGGGCGCCCCCCGCGAGTACCGTCGAGGCCACCGCCGCGTCGCCCATGCGCAGGCCCAGCGTGTCCCGCGCGAACTCGGGCAGTTCGCCGTCGATGTCGATCCTGCCCAGATGGTAGAGCGGTCCCAGGGTAAACGCGACCTCGACCCGGGGCTCGCTGCCCTTGGGCAGCGCACTCAGAATGTCGCGCAGCCCCGGATCCTTGAGGGGCGTGCCGCCGATCTTGATCGCCACGGCGCTCTGATAGTAACCGTAGCTTTCGAGCACCGTCGTGAGGCGGTCGATATCGCTGCGGGCGCGGGCTATCAGCCCGAATGGGCTCACGGGCGCCGACGTGCGCAGCGACGACAAGTCGGAGGAGGACTTGAGCGTGGCGTCCATCTCCCCGTTCCCCGTGGAGACGATGTCGACCTTGTACCCCTGAGGATCGGCGCCTTTCGCAATGTAGGAGAACGCCGACAAAAAAATCAGCAGTACGAGCCGCGCACTACTCAATCGCATCGCAGAGCTTCTCGAGCGAACGTCATTCCCGGGAGCCTAGCAGGCCTCTCGGGCGACGCCTATCAGGTGGGCATCACCGAAGTTTCCTCGGCGATCATCTGCTCCAGTCGCTCCAAATCAGGGATCAGCGGCGTTTCGTTGATCATGCGCACCTGGCAGATGACGGGAGAGCGTTCCGGAAAGCTCCGCGTCGGATCCGGCCGCACCACGTCGGCGTTCACGCGCACGAGTTGCGGAAACCCCTGGGTCAGCATGCCGAAGTAGCCGCACTGCAGTTTACCGCCGGTCGCGTGAAAGACGACGATGCGGGTGCGGCTGGAGACGGCGGGCAAAGTTTGGCCGAATGCGCCCTCGAAGGAAACAACCGGCACACTGCGTCCGCCCCAGCTCACCAACCCCGAATACCACGGCGGCGCATTGGTCATCTCGGCCGGCGGCTGATAGCCGATGACCTCGGCGACACAGGCTCGCGGCACGATCAGGCGTTCCCCCGCCAGCGGCACCAGCAAGCTATAAAGTTCGTCGCGCAAATCGGACATCGATCTATCTCGCGACGGCGCTGCGGCGATTGACGAGCGGCTCGATGGCGTCGAGCAGCTGATTTTCTTGATAGGGCTTGCCGAGGTAGTCGTCGACGCCGAGCTCGATGGCCCGCGCTCGATGCTTCTCGCTGACCCGTGAGGTGATCATCACGATCGGTATGTCCTTGAGGCGCGGGTCGTTGCGGACGTGGGCGGCGACTTCGTAGCCGTCCATCCGCGGCATTTCGATGTCGAGCAATATGATGTCGGGCAGGTTTTCCTGCAGCAGCGACACGGCGTCGACTCCGTCCTTGGCGGTCAACACCCGCATGCCGTTGCGCTCGAGCAATCGCTGGGTCACGCGGCGCACCGTGATGGAGTCATCGACCACGAGCGCGAAGGTGCGCCGATCGCGCTGATCGAGCACCGTCGTTTCGGTCGGGCGCACGCGCCATTCGGAGCGCACCAACGAACCCATGTCGAGAATGATGACGATGCGGCCGTCGCCCAGAATCGTGGCGCCCGCGATGCCGCGGATGCCGGAGATCTGCGGCCCCAGGGACTTCACGACGATTTCGCGGCTGCCGACCAATTCATCCGTCACCAAGGCCGTGGAGTGCTCGCCCGCGCGGATCAGCACCACCGAAATGGATACATCCGACTCGGGAAGGCGCGTGGCGCCCAACCCCACGAATGAGCCCAGCTGTTGGAAGCGGTATTTCTGGCCGCCATACTCGAACGGCGGCGCGTCCTTGCCCAAGTGCCTGGACACGATGTTGCGCGGCAGACGCACCACGCCTTCGACCGTCGCCAGAGGCAGCGCATAGGCCTCCTCGGCGACGCGCACGATCAGTGCCTGACTGATCGCCAAGGTGAAGGGCAGGCGGATCGTGAAGCGCGAACCCTTGCCGAGGGTGGTATCGATGAACAGCCCGCCGCCCAGCTTCTTGACCTCGGTGGCGACGACGTCCATGCCGACCCCTCGTCCCGCCGCCTGCGTGACGTGGCCGGCGGTGCTGAACCCGGGCTCCAAAATGAGCTGCACGGCTTCTTCGTCGGTAAGCTTTGCCTGCGGGTCCGTCAGGCCGAGAGAGACCGCTTTCTCGCGAATCAGCCGCACGTTGATGCCCGAGCCGTCATCGGCGACCACGATCACGACCTCGGCACCGTCGCGCTCGAGGCTGATGGATATGCGGCCGACATCCGGCTTGCCGAGCGCCGTGCGGCGCTCCGGAGGCTCGATGCCGTGCACGACGGCATTGCGCAGCATGTGCTCGAGCGGAGGAACCATGCGCTCCAGCATTTGCCGGTCGAGCTCGGCGGCGGCGCCCTGAACGACGAGTTCTGCCCGCTTGCCCGTATCGTTCGCCGCCTGCCGCACCAGACGCGTCAGGCGCTGCACGTGCCGCTGGAAGGGCACCATGCGGGTCCGCATGAGACTGTTCTGCAGCTCGGTAATGACGCGCGACTGCTGGGTGAGCAGATTCTGCGCTTCGCGGGTCAGGGTCTCGAGCAATCCCTGAATGCTCGCCACGTCGCCCGAGGTCTCGGCGAGCGCGCGCGAATACTGTTGCAGAGACGAATACCGGTCCAGCTCGAGAGGATCGAAGTCGTCGCGGCGCGGTTCCACGTCCTGATGCCGGTTGAGGACCTGCGCCTCGGTCTCCATCTCCAGACCGCGCAATTGCTCCTTGAGGCGCGTCACCGTGCGCGCCAACTCCGCCAGATTGAAGTCGATGGAGTTCACTTGCTGGTCGAGGCGCGCCCGGAAGATGCTCACCTCTCCGGCATTGTTCAGCATGGTGTCGAGCAGATCCGCATCGACGCGTGCCATTTCCACCCGTTCCGCCGGGACGCTCTCGCGCCCGGGCAGCACCGGAGCACTCGACAGTTCGAGGCTTACCGCCGAGTCTTCGCTCAAGGCGGCCGCGGCGGGTTCCGTCGGCCGATCGAAGGACGCCGACATTTCGAGAGACGCCGCGACCGCGGGCGGCGGTGCGGCTGTGGGTCGTGCCGGTGCGGCAGGCCGCGCCGCCACGGGCGCAGGCGCAACCGCAGCCGGGCGGGATACGGCCGCCGGTGCCGCGAGCGGCGCGCCGGCCGCGGGCGGCGGAGCGGCGGCGGCAGCAGCTGCCGCCGGTATCGCCGGCGGCGCTGCCGCGGGTATTCGCGAAGGTGTCGCCAAACCCCGAATTTGCGCGATCAGCGCCGTCGCGCCGCCCGGCAGCGTGCCGTTGCTGACGAGGTCCCGCATGCGCGCGAGCTCATCGAGGCTGGCCTGCATTACGGCGTGGGCATGATCGTCGCCGGCCACGCTGCCGCCGTCGATCTGTATCACCAGGGTCTCGAGTTCGTGGCTCAAATCCCCCATGGCGACGATGCCGGCCATCCGGGCGCCGCCCTTGAGGGTATGCAATTGGCGCTGCAGCTCGACGACGCGCTCCTTGCTCTTGCGGTCGCGATTCCATCCGGTCAGTGAGGCTTCTGCCGCCTCGAGCAGTTCGGTCGCTTCTTCGCTGAAGATATTCGCGATCTCGTGATCGAACTCCTCCGCGGCCGCCGCTTCCTCCGGTGCAGCGGCAACTTCCGATGGCACAGCCGCAACTTCCGATGGCACAGCCGCGGCTTCCGGCTGCGCGGCCGCTGCTGCCTCCGCCACTTGCGGCGCTGCGGCCGCCGCTTCGCGCGCGGCAACGACCAGTGCCGGAACCATGGCCGATCCACTGCTCTCGATGGCCTCGCGGGCAAGGGCGGCATCGAGATCCATTTCGATCTCGAGCAGCCGCGAGAGCAGCAAGGGTTGTTCGGGGAAGAAAGCCGTCGATTCGTTGATATGCGATATCACGTTATCGATTGCGCGAACCGCATCGGCCAGGGTTGCCAAGCCCGAGTCGGACAGTCCGTGCCCGCTCTCAAAGACCTTGCGCATCACCTGGTTGAGCGGCTCGGTGATCCGGATGCCGTGGCGCGCCTCGGCCATCTTCGAGCTGCCGCTCAGGGTGTGAATGGCGCGATACACGCCTTCGGGCAAATCGTGCGGCGCCGGCTGACCGGTGCGCTTGTGCAAGTATGCGCGAATTTCGGCCAGGTGACTCGAAGTCTCCTTGCTGAAAATCTCGTGCAGCACCGGATCCATCGCCGGCGGCGCGGCGGCGCGCTGCAGCGCGGGCGGCGCCGCGGCGGGTGCGGCAGTTGCGGCAGTTGCGGCAGTTGCAGCAGTGGCGGGCAACGAGTCCACACCCTCCTGCGTCAGAGTCACGGTGCCCTGATCGGCCTCGCGGCCGTCGGCGTAAGCGAATGCCCGGGCCATCAGCGCCTCGGTCGGCACGAGCGTCTGTCGGCCGGTTTCCAACTGCTCCACCAATGACGGCAGCGCGGCCACGGAGCTGCGCAACAGCGTCATCATTCCGGGCGTGCGTGTCAGCGTCTTGTCGATGATCCGATTGAGCAGATTCTCGATGGCCCAGCCGAATTCCGCGATCGAGCGGGCGCCGACCATGCGGCCGCTGCCCTTCAAGGTATGGAAGCTGCGGCGCATCAGGGCCAATGAATCCTGGTCCATGGGATTTTGGTCCCACTGCGGGAAGCTCTTTTGAATCGATGCAATTTCCTCCTTGGCCTCCTCGATGAACAACTCGAGGAATTGCGGGTCCACCGGTTCCGGCTCCGGTACCGCGATCAAGGGATGCGTGGCCGCATGTGCGCGCTTGGTGCGCTCCAGTGCAATGGTCTCAGCCGGGTCGAGCTTGATGGTCTGGGCCGCGTCGCTGCTCGAGACGCCGATGTTCGGGACTCGCGACGGTGCTTCGTCCTCCAACGTCTTGATGCACATCTCGGCGTTGTCGAGCATGTACCACGGGTCGGTACGCCCGCTTTGCAGCGTCTCCATGTAGTACTCGATGCTGACGATGGCGTCGGCCACCCGTTCCAGGCGGATGGCGTCCGGCGCGGGCGCGCCGGGTTCGATCAGCCTGCGCACCTGTGCGCCGATCCCCTCCATCAACTCCACCGCCCTGCCCTTACCCAGCATCAGGAGGCCGGCCGTAATGCCGCGCAGCAGCTGCGGCACGTTGTCGAGGCCCTGAGCGGAAGTATCGCCGGGTTTCTGCACGGCGATGGACACGGCTTCCTTGATACGCGCCAGGTTGACGATGCACTCGCGCAGCACGGCTTCACTGACCAGCTTGAATTCCTGATCGTGATCGGCGTGCGGTGCGGTGGCCGGCGCCCCGTCCGGCGACGCGTCGGACGGCGCATCGGCGGACGGCGGAAGAATGAGGCGTACGAGCTGGTCGTCGAGGCTGTCTTCGACGGAAAGCAGCACTCCGGCCACCTTGATCAGCGACTCCTCGGGCGGAGCCTTGCCGTCGGCGACGATCGCGGCGAGGTCCGCGATCTCCTCCTGGACGCGCTGCCGCAACTCGCCGAGCCCCAGCACCCCGAGCGTGTCGCTGATCTTCTTCAGCAACTCGAGCTGGGGGGCGAGTTCGTCGCTGCGGCCTCCGCCGCGGCGCACGAAGATATCGAGGACGTCCTTGACCTTGGACAGATCCTCCTTGATGGCGGCGGCGACCGTGCGCATCAATTTCACGCTGGGCGCCGACAGGCTCTCTCGCTCCTGCTCGATCGAATCGTCGACCGGCAGGAGCTCGGAAAGCTTGAAGGAGGCGCGCACCGCGGCGATCCGGCCGCTGCCGGTCGTTGCCCGTGCGACGTAGTACAGCAGGTTATTCAGCAAATCGACCGGAGGATCTTCGCAGTAGCGGCCCTCGCCGAGTTCGTACAGAGCCTTGATTTGCCGGTCAGCTTGACCCAGCAAGCGCTTCAGGGTCGCGCTGCCTTCGAGGCCGTTGGCGCGGACCGCCTCGAGGATGGCCCCTGTCACCCACCACAGCTGAAAGACGGGTTGAGTGGTGGCGACCTGCTCGAGCTTTTCGGCCACCTTCGCCAGGATCTCGAGGTTTTGTACTGTGCGCTCGCCGCGGATGTATCCCAAAAGGCCGATCTGGAAACGCGGCCGGAGCCGCCGCGCCCACTGCGCCACCGATATCGATTGCTCGCCCAGGCGCTGTTCTTGCGGCTGCGCCGGCTGATCGGATTTCAGATTGAGCAGCAGCAGCGTTCCTTCGGAGAGCAAGGGACTGCCGCGCACCGACCGCAGATCGTTGAGCAGGGGCAGCAACACCAAGGCCAGATCCCGGCCGCCCGACAGAACCCGCTCGAGGTAGGTCGGCAATTGCACCGTCGCCCGCATCAAGGCGTCCAGGCCGTCGATTTGGCGCTTCTGGTCGTTGTCCGAACTCAGCAGGTAGCGCGCGACATGCTCCATTTCCTCGGCGAGCAGCGCCGCGCCGTACACCTCGACCAGCCGCAGAACACCGTGGGCGGAATGCAGTTGGTCGGCGCACTTCTCGAGCAGCGCCCGCTGGTCCGAGCGTTCGGCGTAGCCCTCGAGCGACGCGCGCGCATCGTTCAAGGTTGTCGCGAGCTCCTTGGCGACGATGTGCAAAGTTTGGGAACTGATGTCGGTCATGCCGGAACCGTCTTCGAGCTTCAGCCGCCGAAGCCGCTGGCCTTGCGTATTTTCCCGGAGTTGCCGGCACTGCTGCTGTTGGTGGCGCCCATGCCGCCTGCGCTCACCGGCGCGCTGCCGCCGACCGGCGCGGCAGCGACGGGCGCGCCGGTGCCGTTGCTGCTGCCCGGATTCGGGGCACCCGCCGGCTCGATCAACGCCCTCAGCCGCGAGGAGGTCGCACCGACCGTGGTGGTGCCGCCGCCGTAGTCGGGGAGACGGAATCCCGCCACGGACTTGCGCAGCTGCGCCGACAAGGCGGCCAGTTTGGCGATCGACGTGGAGGTCGCCGTCGACCCTTCCGCCGTCTGAGTCGAAATTTCGCGCACCACTTGCATGTTCTTCGAGATGTTCCCGGACACGGCGGCTTGCTGGCGTGCGCTCGCCGAAATATTTTGCACCAGGCTCGCGATTTGATTCGAAACCTGCTCGATCTCCTCGAGCGCCGCGCCGGCGTTCTCGGCGAGCAGAGCGCCGCCCACGACGTCGGTGGTGCTGCGCTCCATCGAAACCACGGCCTCGTTGGTGTCGGTTTGGATGGTGCGTACCAGCACTTCGATTTGCTTGGTGGCGTTCGCGGCGCGCTCCGCCAGCCTTTGCACCTCGTCCGCCACCACGGCGAAGCCGCGCCCCGCCTCGCCCGCCATGGAAGCCTGAATCGAGGCGTTCAGCGCCAGAATATTGGTTTGCTCGGCGATGTCGTTGATGAGCTCGACGATGTTGCCGATCTCCTGGGAGCTCTCGCCCAGGCGCTTGATGCGCTTGCTGGTCTCCTGAATGGTCTCGCGGATCGCATTCATGCCGTCGATGGTCCGACGCACGGCATCGCCGCCCTTGTGGGCGATGTCGACCGAATGCCGCGCGACATCCGAGCAGCGCTCGGAATTACCGGAAACCTCCTCGATCGACGCCGCCATGTCCGCCATGGATTCGCTGGCCGCGGAGATTTGCCGGGACTGCGCGCTGCTCGCCTTTGCCATGTGCGCCGCCGTGCTCTGCGTTTGTTTGGCGGCACCGTCCAATTGGATGGCGCTGTCGTTGATGGTGGTGACCAGTTCGCGCAAGGCCTCTATGGCGTAGTTGATCGAGTCGGCGATCGCACCCGTGATGTCCTCGGTCACCGTCGCCTGCACCGTGAGGTCGCCGTCCGCGAGACTCGACAGCTCGTCGAGCAGCCGCATGATGGCCTCTTGATTGCGTTCGTTTTCACGCACGCGCAACTCGCTGCTGCGCCTCACGTTGACCGATTTCCGATAGGTCCAAACGAGCGCGGCGAACAGCGCCGCGGCAAGACCGAGCAAGGCGAGCACCCAAGGCTTGTAGCTCGCGCCGGAATCGACGCGGGGGGCCGCCGCATCGCCCAACTGGGCCGCGAGAGTGCCGGCCACGGACGGCAATCCGCGCGCCGCGACCTGCGCCTTGGAGAGAGATTCCGCGGCGCCGATGGCCTTGCGCACGCTGTTGGCGAACTGTTGATTGCGGGCCACCACGGCCTTCAACCGCTGCTCGGCGTCCGCGCCGCCGGTGACGCGCGTCAGGGCGAGACCGGATTCCTCGCCGGACAAGCCGCGCACCACCTGATTCAGGAATTCCAAGCTGTCGGCCAGGCGTTGCGCAGCGGGAGCCGCATCGCTCACCCCGGATGCGAGCCCGCTCAAGTCTTGTTGAATGCGCTGCACCATGAGCTCGAAGCGCTCCAGATAGCGGCTCATGCCTTCGAGCTTCTGCACGCCGACCGCGCTCGCCAGATCGCCCAGTTCTGAGAGCAGTTTGGGCGCCAATTCGCGGGCCTCTTGGTTCGAGGCCTGAATGGTCTCAACGGCCGCTCTTGCGTCGCTGACGGTGCGCACGCCCTCGGAGAGCTTGTTCCAGGCGGCCGCATCGGCGGCATTCCCCGCGCCGGCATTCCCGGCGGCGCGCAGACTCTTGAGGCGCGCCGAGCTCTTGGCAAGTGCATCGAATGCGCTGGCTTCGCCCCGCAGCGCGTTCTGCGCCTCGTACGGCAGACGTTGGGCCACCAGGGAAAGTTCGGCGGGGCCCGCAGGGGCGGCGGTATTGGGTGTGAGCAGCGTCAGCGCGGCGGCGGCGCCCAAGCACAGCGCGATGAGCGTCACCAGCACCGGCAGGAAAATCGCCTTCGGGGTGGAACCGTCTTGTGTGGTCATCTTCTGTTGCACTGGCACTTCAGCTCGCCGCCTGTAAAAAACTCTGACTCTCGACCAAATTCTTCAGACTCAATACCGGCCACACCTCGCCGCCGCGGCGGAAGGCGCCTGCCAGATAGCTATCGCAGCGGATCACGGTCGGGGGCGCGTCGGCATTGAATTCCGATTCCGCGAAACGCCGAAAACCCAACACCTCGTCGACCATGAGCCCGGCCGGTATATCCCGGTGGTTGACCACGATGACCCGGGTGTTGCGGCCGGAAGCGGTCGCGCCGCTGCCCAGAAATTGGCGCAGGTCCAGCATCGGCAGCAACTGCCCGCGCACGTTCGCGAGCCCTTTCACCCAGCTTTTCGCACCGGGGATGCGCGTGACCACGGCCGGAAAGCCCAGCACCTCGCGCGTCTCCTCGCGTGCCACCAAAAAAGTCTCGCCGCCCATGCGAAACGCCACTCCCACCCATTCTAGACCGGCACCGGTTTCCGCAACATTGCCCGCGGTCACAGCCCGGCTGCGCTTTTCCAGTTCCTTGAGCAGTTCGAACGGACGGTCGCGCAAGCCGCGCAAGCTGGTCGCAGATCCGCTCATCGCGCTCGTCATACGGCCAGCGCGGCCTGTGCCTTCTCGACCAACGCCTGCGCCGACACGGGCTTGACCAAATAATCCACCGCGCCCTGGCGAAGGCCCCAGACCCGATCGGTCTCCTGACCCTTGGTGGTCACCATGATGATGGGAATCAGACTGGTTTCAGGGTCATTGATGAGCATACGGGTGGCTTGATAGCCGTTGACCCCCGGCATGACGATGTCCATGAAGATGAGGTCGGGCTTCATCGCCTTGGCCTTGCGGACTCCTTCCTCGCCGTTCTCCGCGGCGGCGGTCTTGAAACCGTGCTTCTCCAGAGCTTTCTGCATGACGAATACCTCGGTGGGTGAATCGTCGACGATGAGAATCAATGCCATTTAAGCGTTCTCCGTCATTTACCGACGTGAGCTTCGATCGCGCCCAGCAATTCGTCTTTCGTGAAGGGCTTCGTCAAGTAGTGCTCCGAGCCCACGATTCGGCCGCGTGCCCGGTCGAACAAACCGTCCTTGCTCGACAACATGATGACCGGGATTTGCCTGAACACCTTGTTGTGCTTGATCAGCGAGCAGGTCTGATAGCCGTCGAGGCGCGGCATCATGATGTCCACGAACACGATGTCGGGCTGGTGATCGGCGATCTTGGACAACGCATCGAAGCCGTCGACCGCAGTGAACACCTCGCAACCCTCCTTGGTCAGAAGAGTTTCGGCGGTCCGCCGGATGGTCTTACTGTCGTCGATCACCAGAACTTTGAGTCCCGTGAGTTTCGGCTTCACCGTGGTCATCATGCTGTCCATGAATCCGCCCTTGGGGGACCTTTGTGCTGTGCGTGCGTAGGTACTGGAATCTTGTGGCTTTTTAACATATCCAGGCCAAGCAAGCCACGGTATGGGGTCGACATTTCGCGGTAAGCTGCGTCAAACAACGGTGGCGTGGTTCACAGTTTTCGGAAGAGAGCCGCGTCCATGCCTGCAGCTTCGGCAGTGCGCTAGACTGCATCGCCGCGAAACAAGGAATGCGCATGTCTTCCCGAGTCCGTCTCGTCGTGGTCATGGACCCCATCGAATCGATCAAACCCGCCAAGGACAGCACGCTGGCCATACTGCTGGCGGCGCAGGCGCGCGGCTGGCAGATCTTCTATGCGGAGCAAAAGGACCTTTGGCTGCGCGACGGCATCGCCTGGGGAAGGCTCTCGCCGCTGCAGGTGTTCGACGATCCGGGGACTTGGTTCACGCGCGGCACGCCGCAGAGCGCCCGCTTGGGTGAATTCGACGCAATTCTGATGCGCAAGGATCCGCCCTTCGACACCGAGTACATCTACTCCACGTACATCCTGGACCGCGCCATGTCCCAGGGCGCGCTGGTGTGCAACCGGCCCCAGGGGCTGCGCGACATGAACGAGAAGGTCTACACGGCCTGGTTCCCCGACTGCTGCCCACCCACTCTCATCAGCCGCGACATGCACGACATGAGCGAATTCCTGCGCGAGCACGGCAAGGCGGTATGCAAGCCGCTGGATGGCATGGGAGGCCGGTCCATCTTCGTGCTGGAACACGGCGACAAGAACCGCAACGTGGTGTTCGAGACCTTGACCGACTACGGCCGCCGCTATGCCATCGTGCAGCGGTACCTCCCGGAAATCGTGACCGCCGGCGATTGCCGCATCATTCTGGTGGACGGAGAGCCGGTGCCCTTCGCCTTGAAGCGGGTGCCCACGCCGGACGACCACCGCGGCAATCTCGCCGCGGGTGCGCGCGCCGAGAGCCGCCCGCTCAACGATCGCGACCGATGGCTGTGCGCGCAGATCGGCCCGAAGCTCAAGGCGGCCGGGATGCTGTTCGTCGGCCTCGACGTCATCGGCGATTACGTCACTGAAATCAACGTCACGAGCCCGACCGGCATTCGCGAACTAAACAAGAAGCACGGTGTCGACATTGGTGCCATGCTGGTGGATGCGATACACAGGAATTTGAGCGCTGCGTGACCGCCGAAATGGATCAACCCGCCGAATCGTTCGGGGCCGGGCTGCCGCCCGCCCACGACCGCATGCTGACCACCTGCTTCGTGGCGGCGCTGATCCATGGCATGGTCATCCTGGGCGTGACCTTCAGCTCGCCCGGCAGCAGGGCGGACGATCAGGCACCCGGGTTGGAGGTCATCCTGGTCAACGACCAGGCGCCGAGCGTCGCGCGCAATCCGGATGCACTGTACCTCTCGGAGCGCAATCAGAAGGGATCCGGCAACACGTTGAAGCGCGAGCGGGCTCTGATCCCCAAGTCCTCCGTGATGCCCGTCGAACGGGCGGGAATTCCGAGCGGCGACGGCCTGGCGGCGCAACAGTCAGGACGCGACGCCGGGGAAGAGGAACTCATCGCGACTCATGTGGCGGCGCCGAAGATCTTGTACTTCGCGGCACCCACGGCCGCTTCGGTGCCCTCCGAGCTGCCTCTGCTGCTCGAGAAGCGCCCCGACCTCGCGATGACCCCCAACGATGACGGGGTGGAGCTGCGCATACGGGGCGAGGCCAAGCAGCAATTGTGGATCGCCGCGGATACCCGGGAGTCCGACGTTGCCGTTTACTTGGATAGCTGGCGGCGTAAGATCGAGCGCGTGGGCACCATGAATTTCCCCGACGTGGCGCGGCGCCAGAAGCTCTCGGGTACTCCGGTGATCGAAGTGACCATCGGTTCCGACGGCAAGCTGCTGGACACCGTGGTTCGACGCAGCAGCGGCCACGCGGAAATCGACGAGGCGGCCATGCGAATCCTGAAGCTTGCGGCCCCCTTCGATCCCTTTCCGGGCGAGGTGGCCGCCAAGCATGATGAGATTCGCATCGCCTACGAGTGGCAATTTCTGGGCGGCGTTTCGCAGGGAACGGGCGTCTACTATTCGGAGCCGAGCCATTAGCGAATCCGGCTATCTGACCAACCAATTGCTGATCGCCATGCCGGCCATGGGCGATCCGAACTTCGCGCAATCCGTCGCTCTGGTGTGCGACCACAGTTCGCGCGGGGCGCTCGGACTCATCGTGAACAAACCCCTGCCCATGCGCATGGGCGAGATTTTCGAGCAGCTGGAAATCGAACTCGCCCTGGGGCCGTTGCGCGAGCGTCAGGTGCTGCGCGGCGGCCCCATGCAGACCGATCGCGGCTTCGTCGTGCACCGGGCGGGCGGCGAATGGGATTCGACTCTCAAAGTGTCCGACGTCATTCACGTCACGACGTCGCGGGACATTCTGGCGGCGATGGCCCGCGGTCAGGGTCCCGAGGAGGCCGTGGTCGCCTTGGGGTATGCCGGTTGGGACGGCGGGCAGCTGGAGGATGAAATCCGCGCCAATGCGTGGCTCAGTGCCCCGGTGGATCCCGGCCTCATTTTCGACGTGCCCTTCGAGTCCCGCTGGCTGGCCGCGGGACGGCTGCTGGGAGTCGAATTGCCGCGCATCAGCCCCATCAGCGGCAATGCCTGAGACGGTACTCGATGGGGCGCCGGCCGGCGCACCGCGGTTGATCCTGGCTTTCGACTTTGGCTTACGAAGGATCGGCGTGGCCTGCGGCGACACTGTGAGCCGCACCGCCGCGCCCCTCCACGCCCTGCCGGCGAGTTCCGGCGCACCGCGCTGGGAGGCGATCGACGCGCTGCTTCGCGAGTGGCAACCTGCGCTGTTGGTGGTCGGCCTGCCGTATAATGCCGACGGTTCCGAGAGTGCGATGACCGGTGCTGCGCGCGGCTTTGCGTCCGAGCTCACGCGGCGCTTCCGCTTGCGGGTTGAACTCATCGACGAGCGGTATTCGTCGATGGAGGCCTCCGCAACGCTCAAGGCGGCGCGCGAGTCCGGCCTGCGCAGGCGGCGCATCGCAAAAGCCGATGTCGACGCAGCGGCGGCCTGTGTCATCCTGGAACGTTGGTTCACTGCAAACTGAGGCGCAAATGCGTTCACAACAAGATGGCGCCGGGGGTCTGCGCCACCTCATCACGCTCGACGGCCTGACCCGCGACGCATTGACGGCGATTCTCGACCGCGCGGAAAGCTATCGCCGGCTACCGGGTCAGCCGGCCTATGAGGGCCGCGAGCTCGCCGGCGTTACTCTCGCCAATTTATTTTTCGAGCCCAGCACGCGCACGCGCGCGTCCTTCGACCTGGCCAGCCGCCGGCTGGGGGCGCACGTGCTCAATTTGGACCTGCACTCGAGCTCGCGCGCCAAGGGCGAGAGCATGTTGGACACGATCTATACGCTCGAAGCCATGAACACGGATGTGTTCGTCATCCGCGATTCGGAAGCCGGCATGCCGGAATTTCTGATCGACCACGTCGCCCCGCACGTGTCGGTGATCAGCGCGGGCGAGGCGCACGTCTCGCATCCCACGCAAGGCCTGCTCGACGCCCTGACCATTCGCACCCATAAGCGCCGCTTCGCGGGCCTCAAAGTGGCCATGGTCGGCGACATCAAACACTCGCGAGTGGCGCGGTCCGCGCATCAGGCCCTGACCACCCTGGGTACCACGGATGTGCGGGTCGTGGCACCGGAGGCGCTGCTGCCCGCCGAAGGCGAATTTCGCGGCGCGCACCGCTTCACCCGCATCGAGGACGGAATAGCCGGCGCGGACGTGGTGATGATGCTGCGCATTCAGAAAGAGCGCATGGCTCAGAGCGCCTCTCTCGACGATGCCGCCTATTTCCGCGATTTCGGTCTGGATGCCAAGCGCCTGAAACTTGCCGCACCGAGCGTGCTCGTCATGCACCCCGGACCGATGAATCGCGGCGTCGAGATTGCCTCCGACGTGGCGGATGGCCCTCGATCCGTCATTCGGGAACAGGTGAACAACGGCGTTGCCGTGCGCATGGCGGTGCTGGCAGCCATCGCGGCCACTCTCACGCGCCACCGCCGGCCTTTGTAAATGGGCTGACGCCCAGAATCTACGCGGTCGAAGCGACCGCGCCTGAGAATCGCGGCCCAAGAAAAAGAGGGTCCAAGAGCCAGATCGCCACGCCTCAGGCGGCGGTGTTGCCGCCGTCCACCAGCCATGCGGCGCCGGTGACGTAGCTCGCGGCGTCGGACGCGAGAAAGGCGACCACCTTGGCGATCTCTTCCGGCCGGCCGACCCTCCCCAGGGGAAAGGCCGAGCCCTTGCGCGCCAATCCTGCGGCGATTTCCTCGCCGCCGGATCGGATTTCCTCGAGCAGCATCGGCGTTTCGATGTCGCCCGGACACACCGCGTTGACGCGGACACCCTGGCCGCCGTGGTCCAAGGCCATCGCCTTGGTGAGCTGCAGCACCGCCCCCTTCGAGGCGCAGTAAACGGCCTCCCGCGTGCCGGCGACCACGGCGAAATCGGAGGCGATGTTGACGATGCTGCCGCGGCCGACGTTCACCATGTGCTTGAGCGCGGCGCGCGAACAGCGCATGAGAGCCGTCACGTTCACGTCCATGACACGCGCCCAATCCTCGTCGCTGGTCTCGAGAACGCTGCCGCAGTGGTTGATGCCCGCGTTGTTGATCAGGACATCCAGGCTGCCGAAAGCCGCCACCGTCGCCGCGATCAGACGATCGGGAAACGCGGGATCGGTGATGTCGCCCGCAAAAAAACGGGCGCCGAGGTCGGCCGCCAGCGCCGCGCCTGCCGCTTCATTGCGGCCCGTCAGCATCAGTCGGGCGCCGCCCGCGGCGAACTCCCGGGCGATGGCGTAACCGATACCGGATGTAGCTCCCGTCACCACGGCCGACTTGCCTTCGAGATCCCGCGTGCCAGTCCCCAAGATGCCCGTCTCCCGCGATCGGTTATTGCGCCGGGGCGATGCCGACGTTTTCGTGGATGTGCCAGCCGAGCTGCTCGAATTCCTGGCGGGCGCGCTCCGAGACGGCGCCTTCGAGCCAGATTTCGCGCGGCGCCGGCCCCTTATCCTCGGGCAGCGACTCGCGGATGCCGCGTTCGCCTTCAGCCACATCGGCAGTCCAGTACACCGCGTCAAAGGCCCCGCAGACGACGATGCGGCCATCGGCCAGCCGGGCGGCGGGCAGCCGGACTCCGGGCAGCAAGGAGGCCAGGGGCTGCTGCCGATGGACGACCACCAGCAGCCCCACGCTTCGCAGGTAGACCTTGGCTTCGGTCTCCGAGGTGAGGCTCATGGCGTGGCGAAACAGCTCGGCGCGGCCGGCGACCCCGTCCAGGGAATGCGCTGCCTCGAGCAACAAGGTCTGCCGCGTCGGGCTCAACACCAGATTGTCCTGCCAGTGTTCCACCTCCGCCGGAGTCAGACCCAACCCGATGAGGGTGTCGCGTTGACGCGCCCGCAGCACCGCGGGGTCCTCGTTATAGATGGCATCCATGGCGTGGCGGGCGATCCCCAATCCGGCAACCTCCGGAAGCGCGACGAACCGCATGCCGAAGGCGGCCGATGCGTCGATCTTGGCGTCCTCGTGCACGGCCTGGCGCAATACTGGGTTGCTGGTGTACGGATCCACGCCCAGTTTCTTGTACCAACGCCGATCGGCGGCGGTGCCGCCGAAATATTGATCGGCGTAGTGCTGGGCTGCGGCCTTGCCCTTGGCCACAGTCGACTGGCTCTGTCCCGACCCGTCGGCGGAGTTCGCGCCGGCTCCCTTCACATCGGACGCGGCTTCCCGGCCTTCGGCAACCGCACCCCGAAAAAGATGCGAGATGCCGCGAGGAATGCCGGTCAGCGTCTCCACCGGGCGCTTGGCCACGTCGGTCACGGTGGACACCTCCGACATCACGCCGTTGCCCACCCCGCTGGCCACCGCATTCAGCGGCGAGATCTTCGACAGCTGCGTGAGCGCGGCAACTTCCCGAAGGCGCAGTGCCAGGTCGACCTGCCCGTACGCCTCGAATTTGCCGAACCGGCTCTCGATCACGAAGCGGTGCATCAGTCCGTCGCTGTGAACGGGATCCTGAACCTTGAAGTTCTCGCCCGCCGCCATCGAATCCGGCAGCAGGGCCTCCACCGACTGATCCGGCGCCGATTCGAACTCCATGTCGGCCGGCGCCGCACCGGACAGCACACCGGCGAAAATCGCCATCCCCATTGTTATTCGCATGTAGCCTTCCCTGAGAAACACGCGGGCATGTGTAGCCGTCGGCGCGGCCTTTGTAAAGCCTCCTACCGAGGCGCTCCCGTTACCGGGCGGCGAACTAGCGCAGACTGATCGCGACGGCCCCTGCAATGGATCCCTGGTTCTCCTGCTGAACCAGCACTGCCGCGCGAGTCGCGTCGCTCGGCAGTGAATCGAGCGGAACCCGCCAGGTGCCGGCCTTCCCGGTCCAGGCGCCCAGCCGCCGAAATTGCCGGACGATGTTGGATTCCGTGAGCGTCCGCCCCGAATTCTCGCCTCGACCAACCCGTGTGGTCGCCTGGGGCAGATAGGCAACGAGGTAGACATCGTGCGCTGGCCGGTCGCCGCCATCGGGCAGTGAAACCACGAGTTCATTCTGCATGACGGCGGCTTCAACCCGGACGCCGGGCGCCGCGCCTTGCGCCGCTGCCGCCTCGATGCCCTGCCGATCCGAACCGACGAAGCTTCGGTGGCCGCCGATGACCGCCTGCGGCGTGAAAGCCGAAGACAGGCGCAGCGTCTCGACGTAGCGCCGCTGGCGCTCCGTGGCCTCCGGCATGGAATAGGGATCGCGCCAACCGTCGCTGTTCCAATAATCGACATGGAAGGCGAGCGCGATGACATTCTCCCGCCGCGCGAGTTCGCCGAGCAATGCGTCCGCCGGCGGGCAGGAACTGCAGCCTTGAGAAGTGAACAGCTCGACGACCGCCGGCGGCGCGAGCGTGGAGCCGCCCAGGACGGGCACAGTCAGCATCAGAGCGAGGACGGCGATGGAATGGTTCGGTCTCATGGCCCCACCGGGTATGCGGAGTAGACCGCCGATCCAGCCGTTTTCTTTCACTCATTGACCGGAATCGGATTTGCCAGGCGTGAGTTTTTATATTATCGTTAAGACAATATAAAAAATCATCGGCTCGCCGGGAGAACAGCTTCTATGAATCATGGGGACAACGCGGCCTCCGGACGAAGATACTTGCCCCGTTTGCTCGGCCTGGCGGCAGTTTGCGGCATCGCGGCGCATGCCGGCGAGGGCCGCGCCGCTGCCGCCGCGACGGACGCCGCCGCCGACACCGAGTCTCTGGAGACCATCACCGTCACCGCGCGCAAGCGCGACGAATCGCTGGCCACCGTGCCGGAAAGCATCACCGTATTCACGGGTGATGTGCTGCAGAGCTACAACATCCAGTCCTTTGCGGACTACGCCACCAAGACTCCCAATGTGTCCTTCAGCTACGGCGGCGGCCCCACCGGCATTGCGGACGCACGGACCGTGGCGGTCCGCGGCATCACAGGGCAGAACCTGTACGGGACCGCCGGTGCGACGGGATTTTACATCGACGATACGCCGGTCCCCGGCTCGGTCGATCCGCGGGTGCTGGATATCGACAATATCGAAGTCCTGAAGGGCCCGCAGGGCACCTTGTTCGGGGAAAGCTCCCTGGGCGGCAATGTCCGGCTCATCACCAAGAAGCCCAATCTCGAGAAGGACGAGTTCAGCTTCACCACGCAAGCCGGGATCACCTCGGGCGGCGGCAGTGCCGACGGCGGCGGCAGCATCATCGGTAATCTCGTGGCCGTGCCGGACAAACTGGCATTTCGCACCGTGCTGTTCTTCAATCATGACGCGGGCTATCTCACGCGCACTTTCCCCGACCCGGCGAGCCCCGCGGTCGCGGATCCCAACCTCGCCGCGCCCCGCACCAGCATCGGAAATCAGGGGGCTCAGAGTACCTTCGGCGGGTCCCTGGCGGCGCTGCTGCGAGTGACGGAGAATTTCGACGCCACGCTGCGCGTCATGTTTCAGAACACGGCCGACCATGGGTTTCCCGCGACCTTCGCGCCGTTGCCCGGCTTTACTCCGGACTACACGCTCAATCGCGCCTTCGACGTTCAGCCGCACGCCTCGGATGTCTGGGCACTGCCGTCGCTCGATCTGAAGTACACCGGACAGGGCTGGTCTTTCGTCTCCTCGAGCAGCTTTTTCTATCGCCACACGCAGGATGTCGAGGATTCTACCTACGGCACTCAGCAGGTCTTGACGAACTACTATCAAGTCAGCGGCCTGCCCAATCAGCCCTTTCTCTGGGACGGCGAACACTTCCACGACCAGATCACTGAAGAAATGCGCGTCTCCTTCGATCCCTGGCACAACTTGAGCGGCACGATCGGCGCTTTCTACTCTCAGACGCATACCAAGTTCTACATACCGCCGACCTATGCCAACGGCCTGACAGCGGCCACGGTACCGACGGACACGGGGCCCGTACAGGCTTGGCCGAACGATGAGATCTGGACTCAGACCAACCCGGCCATTCAGAAGGACAAATCCGTCTTCGGCGAGCTCTACTACAAGTTCCTCGATCAGTTCACTTTGACCGCCGGAGCCCGGAAGTACTGGCTCTCGCAGGAAACCGACTTCACGGCGGACGGCTTCATGAATTTCGGCGCCACGCCGAGCGATCCCCAGCACAACAGCCAGACAGGAACCGACCCGAAAGTCGGACTCTCCTACCAGGCCAACGAGGAGACCATGCTCTATGCGTCCGCCTCGAAAGGGTTCAGGGCCGGCGGCGCTCAAGCCTATGCGCCTTTCTGTCAGCTGCCGGGTCTGCCCGTGACGGATATCACCCAGCTGAAATCGGACACTCTGTGGAGCTACGAGGTGGGCACCAAGGTGCAGATGCCGAACCCGGCTCTGCTGTTTTCAGCGGCCGCATTTCACATCGATTGGAAGAACATACAGCAGCAGGTCGCTCTTCCCTGCGGCTACTATTTCGACATCAACGGCGACGCCGCGACCATCAACGGCGCCGAAGTCGAGCTCGGAGGTCACCTGAGCAGGGCATTGCAGGTGCGGCTCGGCGTCGGCTACGAAAAGACCAAGATCACCGACCCTGGCGCCCTCGGTCTTTCGGGCATCGGCATCGAATCGGGATCGCGCATTCTGGACACCCCCGCAGTGACCGCCTCGATCGGCGCCGTTTACACGCAGCCGCTCACCGACACCATCGACGGATTCGTGTCGGCCGATTACAGCTATACCGGCAACAGCGTATCGCTGCTCAACGGCGGCTACGGCGCGGAGGCCACCCGGCCCGGCTATTCGCTGGCCAATCTGCGGTTCGGCATCGATCACGAGAAGTCCGAGTTCTCGCTCAACGTTCACAACCTCACGAACGCCAAGCCCAATCTCGGCGATATCGGCTATGTGGGTTACGCGCAGTATCAAAACTATGCGGCGGGCACGATCATTCCGCAGGTTGCGACGCTGCAGCCGCTGACGGTGCTATTCCAGTACAAGCAGAGCTTCTAGGACCGGCGGGCTGGCCCGCGGACGCGCGGCATCAGGCTTCGATGCCATCGATGCGCATCAGCGCCTGCCCCATCTGAATGCGCGCCCCTTCGCGCACCGTCTCCCGGAGTGCGGCGCCGCGCGGCGCCAATGCGATGATGGTGGAGCCATGCTCGAACCAACCCATTTCCTCGCCCCGCTCGAGCGCGGCATCGCAGGGAATGATGTTGGGGCCGCGGTAGCGCAGATGCAGCAGCACATCGAGAAAGCGTAGGCGCATGCTCGCGACCAGGATCGCCGCCACCGGGACCAGGGTGATCATCGCACCCGTGGGCAGCCGGCAGCGAATGACCGCCCGCTCGTTCTTGCAGAACAATCGCTCGACTCGCTTGAGCGCGATCGGATTCACGTTCCAGGTGTCGCCCGAGATGTAGTTGACCTGCTCCACCCGGCAATCCGTCGGGGCATGGAAGCGGTGATACATGCTGGAGGTCAGACGCAGGGTCGCGTACTGCCCGCCCCAGTAGTAGCGCGCGAGCTCGGCGTCACCCAGAAGCTCCTCGAGGGGATAGGGAAATCCCTTGGCCTGCAGCACCGTCCCTTCCACCACCCGCCCGCAGGCGCCGATCAGCGCGTCGCAGGGGCTGACGAGGCTCCGGGGATCCGGGTCGATGGGACGCGCGCCGTCCTTCAGTTCCCGGGTGAAACAATCGTGCACGCTCTTGAAGCGCCGCTGCTTCGCTTCGCTCAAGTCCAGATCGGTGAACAACTTCCACAACGCGATGCCGCCGCGGCAGACCCAGGGCTGTTCGATCCGGCTGAGCCATCCCATGAAACGCGTCAACAAGGCGCGCGGAATGCGGTTGGTGAGCAGGAAGTTGATGTCCTCTTGCTGGACGAATCGGGCAATCAGGGATCGTGCGGTCATCTCAGTGTCATTCGCCTGCAATACAGTTCGCGCCTCGAGGCCACCTTAGGAATACCGCGATCAGCACCATCATCCTGTACGCACTGGGCGCCCTCGCCCTCGCCGTCGTCCTGCAAAAACTGCGGACGAGGCTGCAACTCTCCCGCGCCAAGCACCGCTCGCTGACCGGGCACTCGCGCATGGCGCGGCGTTTCGCGTCGCTGGTACCGTTCTACGAGTACGACGAGTCCCGCTTCTTCGATGCCGACGGGGCGCCCGAGAGCGTCTCCTCGGCGCGGCGCGCCGGCTTCATGCGCCTCGCCGCCGTATTCGCCGAGCGCTTCAAGAAGACGGCGGAGCTCACCGGTGAAATCGCCGGCAGCGTCTCCGATCTGCAATTCACCTCCCGATACCGGGTGCCGTTTCAATTCAGCGGCTTCGTCCGGAGACACTTCAAATCCGGCAACTTCCTGGAATCCTCCTCCGGCGTGACCGTCACCGATCTGGACGGCAACCGGCTGTACGATTTGACGGGCTCCTACGGAGTCAATGTCTTCGGCTATGACTTCTACAAGGAATGCATCGACCGCGGCGCCGAATTGGTCCGCGGCCTGGGACCGGTGCTCGGCGCATACCATCCCGTGACCGCCTACAACGTGCGGCGCCTGCTGCAAATATCCGGTCTGGACGAGGTGTCCTTCCACATGTCGGGCACCGAGGCCGTCATGCAGGCGGTGCGGCTCGCGCGCTACCACACCCGGCGCACCCACTTGGTCCGCTTCTGCGGCGCGTACCACGGATGGTGGGGCGACGTGCAACCCGGCGTCGGCAATCCGCTGGCCGCCCGCGAGACCTATACCTTGAAGGACATGGATGAGGCGAGTTTGCGCGTGCTGCGCGGCCGCCGCGACATCGCCTGCGTGCTGATCAACCCGCTGCAAGCGCTGCATCCGAATGTCAGCGCGCCGGGCGATTCCACCCTCATCGACAGCGGACGCAAGGCGCACTTCGACCGGGCGGCCTACGCCGAATGGCTGCGGCGATTGCGCGAAGTCTGCAGCGAGCGGGGCATCGTCCTGATCTTCGACGAGGTTTTCGTCGGTTTCCGGCTCGCCGCGGGCGGGGCGCAGGAGTATTTCGGGGTCCGTGCCGACATGGTCACCTACGGCAAGACGGTGGCCGGAGGGCTTCCGGTCGGAGTTCTCTGCGGCAGCGCGCGGTTCATGCGCCGGTTTCGCGACGATCGCCCGGCCGATATCTGCTTCGCGCGCGGCACGTTCAATTCGCACCCCTACGTCATGGGTTCCATGCACGAATTTCTGCACAGGCTCGAAACGCCGGCCGTACGCGCCCTGTACCAGGGCCTCGACGACGTTTGGAATTCCAGAGCCCGCGCGCTGAACGAACGCTTGGCCGCCGCCCAGTTGCCCGTGCGGGTCGAGAATCTGTCCACCATTTGGACCGTCTACTACCTCGGCGCCTCGCGTTATAACTGGATGTTCCAATATTATCTGCGCGCCGCCGGGCTCGCCTTGAGCTGGGTGGGCACGGGGCGCCTCATCTTCAGCCTGAACTACACGGATTCGGACTTTGCCGAAGTCGCGGACCGGGTCGTGTCGGCGGCCGAGGAAATGCGGCGCGACGACTGGTGGTGGACCGCGCCGCGGCTCACCAACAAGTCCATCAGGCGCCGCGTGTTCAAGGAAATGCTTCAGGCGCGATGGGCTTCGACTTCGCCCATGGGATCGATCAACTCGCCCCGCATCAAGTAGAAGGGCGCCTTCCAGTAGGTCTTCACGTCGTTGAACGGGTCGGTGACGATCTTCGTCAGCCACACGAGTCCGGTGCGAACGTCCTTCAGAAAAAACAGGTGCACGGTGCGGAAGATCAGCGCGCCGATCCCGACGATGAGCCATATTTCGCCGACGTGACGCACGAATTCCGAGCCGTTGGCGGCGGCGGGGAACAGTCCGAAAAACGTCGGGTCGAGCCACAGCACCGCCGGCGACAACGCCCAAATGGCGTGCAGGATGACCTTGCGCCGCAGGTTGTAGCCCACCTTGATGTCCTCTTTGTACTCGTGGGTGGCCCGGTTGACCTCGTCATAGCCCTTGGGTTCGAAGAAGAAGTGGCCGGACTGCCGGCTGACCATGGACACCAGCCAGCCGATGAGCGCGGACTTCGCGGGATCCGCGAAGGCGGTCACGTAGGCAATGATGAAGCTGATCGCGCTCAATAGGTGCAGGGACTGATTGATACGGCTGTGATGGTAGTACCGATGATCGTCCCATCGCTGTGTCCGCAGTTCCGCCCAAAAGCTTTGCATAGTGATTCCTCGAGATGACTAAACATGAGCCGCCCATGAAGCAAATATAGGATTTCCGTTACAAGCCTATTACAAGCACCCTCCGGGCGGCCCGATCGGCGACATACGTCTCAGGATTGCAAAAAAACTCCTCGTCCCGTTCATCGTATCGTCATGCCGCGGTGCCAATGTCGGCGGACATGAGAATCATGATCGTCACCGATGCGTGGTATCCGCAGACCAACGGCGTGGTCAGCACCTTGGCGCAAACCGGGGCGTGGCTCGGGCGCTTCGGCCATGAAGTACAGTTCATCACCCCCCGCGACTTCCGCAGCATCGCCTGCCCGACGTATCCCGAAATCCGGCTGTCGTTCCTGCCTTACGGCAAGCTCGCACGCAGCATTCTCGCATTCGCGCCGCAGGCGCTGCACATCGCGACCGAAGGCCCGCTCGGCCTCGCCGCAAGACGCTTCTGCGGGCGCCATGGGATGCGCTTTACGACTTCGTATCACACGCAATTCCCCCAGTATCTGCGCGCGCGCTTCCCGGTGCCGACGGGCGTTTCCTATCGTGCGTTGCGCTGGTTCCACGGCGCCGCCGCCCGATGCATGGTGAGCACCGCCTCGGTGCGCCGCGATCTGGAGTCGCATGGCTTCGAAAACCTCGCGACCTGGCGCCGGGGCGTCGATACTGAAATCTTCAAGCCCCATCCGAAGCATTTCCTCGCGCTGCCCCGCCCGATCGCAGCCTACGTCGGCCGGGTAGCCGTGGAAAAGAACATCGACGCCTTTTTGCGGATGCCGTGGAACGGCAGCAAGATCGTGATCGGCGACGGCCCGGAACGGCCGCGCCTCGAGAAGCAGTTTCCCGACGCCACATTCGCGGGTTATCGATTCGGGGAGGATCTCGCGAAGCACTTGTCGGCGGCCGACGTCATGGTGTTCCCGAGCCGGACCGACACATTCGGCCTCGTCAATCTCGAGGCCATGGCCTGCGGCGTGCCGGTGGCCGCCTACCCGGTCACCGGCCCCATCGACGTGGTGGAGGACGGGGTCACCGGCGCGCTGGATCTCGATCTCGCCGCGGCGGCGCGGCGTGCGCTCCTACTCGACCCCAAAGCCTGCCGGGAGCGGGCGTTGCAATCGGGGTGGGATGTCTGCAGCCGCGAATTCGAGGGCAACCTCGAGCGCTGCGAGGTGCTGCTTCAGCCGAAGTTGATCTTGGCTTCGAGATTGGTGCGCGAATCGGCGCTCGACAACGCCTCTTCGAGCTCGATTCGGCCTTCGCGCACGAGATTGTAGAGCGCGCTGTCGAAACTCAGCATGCCGCGCTCGGTTCCGGTGCGGATCGCTTCTTTCACGCCGATGACGTCGCCCTTCTTGATGAGTTCCGAGATGTACGGCGTGTTGACCATGACCTCGGAGGCCGCCACCCGCAATCCGTTCTTGGCCGGAACGAGACGCTGCGAGAGGATGGCGCGCAGGTATTGCGACAGATCCAGGAAAATCTGATTGTGCTGGTCGCGCGGAAACATGTTGATGATGCGATCCAGGGTTTCCGCGCAGTTGTTGGCGTGCAGGGTGGCGATGCACAGATGCCCGGTGCCGGCGAGCGCAATGGCCGCCTCCATGGTTTCGCGGTCGCGGATCTCGCCGACCAGGATCACGTCCGGCGCCGAACGGACGGCGCTGCGCAGAGCGCGGGCAAAGGTCTTGGTGTCGAGGCCGACTTCCCGCTGGTTGACGATGGACTTCTTGTTGGTGTGCAGGAATTCGATCGGGTCCTCAATGGTCAAAATATGATCCGACGAGGTCTCGTTCCGGTAGTTGATCATGGCGGCGAGCGTGGTCGATTTGCCGGCTCCGGCCGCGCCGACCATGAGAATCAGGCCGCGCTTCAGCATCACCAGGTCCTTGTAGATCTCCGGCATGCCGAGATCCTCGAGTCTCGGCATCTCCGCCGTGATGTAGCGCAGCACCATGGCAGGATAGCCGCGCTGATAGAAGACGTTCACCCGAAAGCGGCCGAGGCCGGGCTCTGAGATGGCGAAATCGATCTCCAACTCTTCGTTGAAATGCTCGATCTGGTCCTGGGTCATCAATCCCAAGGCTGCCTGACGGACCGTTTCCGGGCTCAGGACCTGCTTGTTGACCGGGAATATCTTGCCTTCGATCTTGATCTTGACGGGGGCGTTGCAGGTAAAGAACAGGTCCGACGCCTTCTTCTCGACCATGAGCTTGAACAACGGCTTGGTGTTCATCACCTGAGCCGGAACTTCCGGGGAGGCAGACATCAGAATTCTGTCCGAGTGTTCCACGTGAGCCGCACTAGAACACCTGGCCTTCTTCTTCCTCGACGATCTGCAGGGATTGACCGGCGTCTTCAGGATTCTTCATCTCCCGCTTGCTCTCGAGCTTCACGCGCAGGCGCAGCTCGTTCTTGGAATCCGAATTGCGGAGCGCGTCTTCATAGGAAATCAAACCCGCCTCGTACAGCTCGAACAGGGCCTGGTCGAAGGTCTTCATTCCCAGCCGATTCGAGCGCGACATCACGTCCTTGATCTTCGCCACCTCGCCTTTGAAGATCAAATCCGAGATCAAGGGCGACGCCAGCATGATCTCCATGGCCGCGATGCGGCCGGATCCGGTCTCGCGCGGTATCAGGCGCTGCGAGATCAGCGCGCGTATGTTCAGGCTGAGGTCCATCAGCAGCTGCTCGCGCCGCTCCTCGGGAAAGAAATTGATGATGCGGTCTAGAGCCTGGTTGGAGCTGTTGGCGTGCAGGGTGGCGAGCACGAGGTGCCCCGTCTCGGCGAATTGAATTCCGTATTCCATGGTTTCGCGGTCGCGGATTTCGCCGATGAGAATCACGTCGGGCGCCTGGCGCAGCGTGTTCTTGAGGGCCAGATGCCAGCTCTCGCAATCGACTCCGACTTCGCGGTGGGTCACGACGCAGCCCTTGTGGGCATGCACGTATTCCACCGGATCTTCGATGGTGACGATGTGTCCGCGCGTCTTCTCGTTGCGGTAGCCGACCATCGCCGCGAGCGAGGTCGACTTGCCCGAGCCGGTTCCGCCCACCAGGATCACGAAGCCGCGCTTGGAGAGCACGACTTCCTTCAATATGGGCGGCAGTTCCAGTTCCTCGAGCGTGGGAATCTTGGCGTTGATGGTTCTCAGCACCGCGCCGGTAAACCCCTGCTGCACGAACGCGCTGACGCGAAAGCGCCCGATGCCGGGCGGCGCAATCGCGAAATTGCATTCCTTGGTCGAATCGAATTCCTTGGTCTGCCGGTCGTTCATGATGGCGCGCACCAGGCCTGCGCTCTGTTCCGGGGTCAGGGAGCGATCGGACTGGGGCCGAATTTCGCCGTCAACCTTGATCGCGGGCGGAAAGCCGGCGGTAATGAACAGATCCGAGCCTTTCTTCTCCACCATGCGGCGGAGCAGATCCTGCATCAGGCGTATTGCTTGTTCTCTTTCCATAGCTTGTTCGTCCTTATCTTACGGCGCGCGCTCCGCGCGCCGCCCAATAGGCGGGGTCCGCGCCTGCGCGCGGACCCCGTTGAAAGGTGTGCGCGCAGCGCACTAAATAGAGTCCTTGTTTTGAGCCTTGTACTTGGCCTCTTCGCGGCTGACGACGCCTTTCGTCACCATTTCCTGCAGGCATTGATCGAGAGTCTGCATGCCCTGTCCCTGGCCCGTTTGAATGGCCGAATACATTTGCGCAATTTTACCTTCGCGGATCAGGTTGCGGATGGCGGGCGTGCCGATCATGATTTCGTGCGCCGCAATACGTCCTCCGCCGACGCGCTTCATCAGCGTTTGCGAAATCACGGCCCGCAGGCTCTCCGACAGCATGGCGCGCACCATTTCCTTTTCCGCGGCCGGGAACACATCCACGATGCGGTCTATGGTCTTCGCGGCCGAACTGGTGTGCAACGTGCCGAACACCAGGTGCCCGGTCTCCGCCGCGGTCAGGGCCAAGCGGATGGTCTCCAGGTCGCGCATTTCGCCGACCAGGACCACGTCAGGGTCCTCGCGCAGCGCCGAGCGCAGCGCCTCGGTGAACCCCAAGGTATCGCGGTGCACTTCGCGCTGGTTGACCAGGCAGCGCTTGCTCTCGTGCACGAACTCTATGGGATCTTCGATCGTGATAATGTGGTCGGGACGGTTGTCATTGCAGTGATTGACCATGCCGGCAAGCGTCGTCGACTTGCCCGAACCGGTGGGGCCCGTGACCAGCACGAGTCCGCGGGGAAGCATGCAAAGATCTTTGAATGTCTTGGGCGCGTTCAGTTCGTCGAGGGTGAGGATGGTGGACGGAATGTTGCGGAATACCGCGCCGGCGCCGCGATTCTGGTTGAAGGCATTGACCCGGAAGCGCGCCAGCTTGGGGATCTCGAACGAGAAATCGGTCTCGAAGAACTCTTCGAAGGCCTTGCGCTGCTTGTCGTTCATGATGTCGTACACCATGCTGTGCACCTCTTTGTGCACCAGCGCAGGCATATTGACGCGCTTCATGTCGCCGTCCACGCGGATCATCGGCGGGACTCCCGCCGAAAGATGCAGATCCGACGCGTTGTTCTTCACCGCAAAGGCGAGAAGCTGCGCGATATCAACCGCCATTTACGGCTCCTAATTTCGGCTTCTTGAGCCGCTAGCAGTATATAAGAGGGTGTCGTCACCCAATATGTTAATTGGTCCGCAGAATTCGACGCTTCAGGTGAACGAAATCAGGTCTCGGATCCTGAAAGCCGCCACGGCCGCCGGACGGGACCCTGCCTCGGTCACCCTGGTCGCCGTCAGCAAGTCCCAGAGTGCCGAATCCGTGCGCCTGGCCGCCACGGCGGGCGTCACGGATTTCGGGGAAAACTACCTCCAGGAGGCCCTGCCCAAGATGGACGGGCTGGCCGGCTTGGGTTTGCGATGGCATTTCATCGGCGCCATTCAATCCAATAAGACCCGCGCCATCGCCGAACGCTTCGATTGGGTGCACAGCATCGATCGTTTGAGCGTCGCCCGGCGCCTGTCGGAGCAGCGGCCGTTTCACGCGCCGCCGCTCAACCTGTGCATTCAGGTCGAGCTGATAGCGGAACCCAATAAGGGCGGTGTCGCCCCCGCCCAAGTCGGGGAACTCGCGGCCGCGGCCGCCCTGCTGCCGAGAGTCCGCTTGCGGGGCCTCATGTGCATACCGCCGCCGCAGCCCGATCGGGCTGCCGAACGAGCGGTATTCGCACGCCTGCGCATCCTGCTCGAAGAGCTGAACGCGAGCGGCCATAAGCTCGATACACTGTCGATGGGGATGAGCGCGGACTTCGAATCCGCGATCGCCGAAGGTGCCACGCTGGTGCGCGTCGGTACGGCGATATTCGGCGCCCGTTAGGACCGGCGCGGGCTCGAGGGATGGTACACAGCGAGGGGGCGGAAATGAACAATATACGCAGGCTGGCATTCATTGGCGGCGGAAATATGGCGTCTGCGCTGATCGGGGGCCTGACCCGGCGCGGCTTGCCCGCATCGAGGGGCGTGGTGGCCGATCCGAGCCAGGATCAGCTCGATCGGCTGGTCCGGGAATACGGCATCGCCGCAGCGGCCGACAACGCGAGCGCGGTCAAGGGCGCCGAGGTGGTGGTGCTGGCCGTCAAACCCCAGCAGATGCGCGCCGTGGCGATGGGCCTCGCGCCCCACATGACCGAGTCGCGCCCCTTGCTGATTTCAGTGGCGGCGGGCATTCCGCATGCGGCGCTCGCCCGTTGGTTCGGACCCCAGATCCCCGTCATACGTACCATGCCGAATCGGCCGGCGTTGAACGGCTTCGGCGCCACCGGCTTGTTTGCCCCCGCCGGCGTCGGCGCCGCCTACCGGGCATTGGCGGAAATGATCATGGCCGCAGTCAGCGCCACGGTGTGGGTGGAACACGAATCCCAGATGGATACCGTCACCGCGCTCTCCGGAAGCGGGCCGGCATATTTTTTTCTGTTCATGGAGGCACTCGAGGCGGCGGCGCACGAGCGGGGGCTACCCAACGACATCGCCCATCAGTTGACCCTCGAAACGGCGTTCGGGGCCGCGCAAATGGCGCGCCAGTCGGCGGATACGCTGGCCTCGCTGCGCGAGCAGGTGACTTCGAAGGGAGGCACCACCGCCGCGGCGCTCGCGGTTCTGGACGCGGCCGGTCTTCGTGCTATCGTCGCGCATGCGGTGGCGGCCGCCGACCGCCGCTCAGCCGAACTCGCCGCCGAGTACGGCGCCCCCTGATTTAAGATAATCTCCTGCGGGGTCGCCTCGACCCCGTTGAAAGGTGGCGCGAAGCGCTTTGAAAACCCGGGGTCGCCTCGACCCCGTTGAAAGGTGGCGCGAAGCGCTTTGAAAACCCGGGGTCGCCTCGACCCCGTTGAAAGGTGGCGCGTAGCGCCTAAGGATTGGCGCGAAGCGCCTGAAAATGGACGCGATTAGATACATCGTCGATACCCTGCTGCTGTTGATCACCCTGGCCTTCGTGCTGCGGCTATTGTTCCAGTGGGTGCGGGCCGATTTTCGAGACCCCATGGCCGATGCCATCGTGCGCGTGACCAATTGGCTGATCATGCCTCTGCGCAAGGTTCTGCCGCCCATCGGCAAGGTGGACACGGCGACGGTGGTCGCCGTCGTCGCCATCGCGTCGCTTCGCAGCTTCTTGAGTTTGACCCTCGCGGGCCAGAGCGCCGGCGATTTGGGCCTGTTCCTGCGCGTCACCCTCGTCGATATGGCCGGTTTGGTGCTGCGCATCTATCTGTTCGCCATGCTTCTGTACTGGCTGACGAGCTTCGTCAGCCCGAGCGGCTACGCCCCGGGCGTCCGCTTGCTCTCGCAGCTGTGCGAACCGATCTTGAAACCGGTGCGCCGAATCATTCCGCCGATCGGTCAGATAGATTTTTCGTTCCTCTGGGTGTCGATCGCCATCGGCGCCCTGCTTGTGCTGCTTCGTTGAACATCGCCTCCTACATGCCTGAAATCACTGTGAACGAGGCGGCACCGCCCGAGGCCGCGGCGCCTCGATATCGCGCGGAAGCCTGAAAAACAAGTACCCGGCACCACCTCGAGCGCGAATCTTTTTTCTCAATTGCGCTAAACATCGGCTTTTTTCTATGTTATTTTCGGCGCCGAGTTGTTTTTGCGGGCTTTCAAGCCCGCGCTCGCAAACATAAGCAGGAGATTTAATATGGCGAAAAAGAATGCAGCACCGACCAAGTCTGAAATTCTCGCTACCATTTCGAAGGAAACAGAGCTCACTAAGAAGCAGGTCGGAGCCGTGTTTGACTCGCTTTCATCCGCGATCAAGAAGAGTCTGCGCAGTCACGGCTTGTTTACGTTGCCTGGACTTCTGAAGATGAAAGTCGTGAAGAAACCGGCCACGAAGGCGCGCGAAGGCATCAATCCTTTCAACGGCGAAAAGATGATGTTCAAAGCGAAACCGGCGAGCAAGAAAGTGCGCATAGCGGCGCTCAAGACGCTCAAGGAATTCGTGAACTGACATGTATGCATTCGGGGCGGCTGTATTCAGCCGCTCCGAATGGCATCTACGACGGCGTCCTGCAATTCACGCAGGCGCCCGTGAAAGAAGTGGCCTACGCCCGGAAGTACGACCAGCCGCGGCTTTGGGCTCAAGGTTTCGACCCAATCGACGATCGCGCCGGGATCCACGACATCGTCCGCGTCCCCCTGAACGATGAGCCATGGGCATCGTGGAACGGCGAGCCCGGACACATCGAAGAGCCCGATCGCGGGCGCGACGGTGATCAAGTGACGCGGCGTGCGCTTCTGCGCCAGGCGCAATGCGATGTAGCCACCGAAGGAAAATCCGCCGATCACCAATGACCGGCCGGGCCAGCGGCGTGCTCCGAAGGCGGCGACGGCGTCCGCATCCTCGGTCTCACCGATGCCTTGATCGAATGTCCCGCCGCTCGCGCCCACACCGCGGAAATTGAAGCGCACCGTCGGAATCCCGGTTTCGCGCAAGCTGCGCGCCACCGTCGTCACCACCTTGTTGTCCATGGTGCCGCCCATCAAGGGATGCGGATGGCAGACGATCGCGTAGCTCGGGCTCATCATGCCCGTATCTTCGACGACCGCCTCGAGGGCGCCTGCGGGCCCCTCGATGGAGAGGCGCTCCCCGCCCACGCTCATTCGATGGCGACGAGATCGATGTCGAACACCAAGGTGGCGCCCGGCGGAATCACGCCGCCGGCGCCGCTATCTCCATAGGCCAGGTCCGCGGGAATGATGAGCCGGCGGCTCCCGCCGATCTTCATCCCGATCACTCCCTGATCCCAACCCTTGATGACGCTGCCTGCGCCCAGCGGGAATCGAAAGGGCTGTCCCTGGGTCAGCGAGCTGTCGAATTGCTTGCCCTTGTTGTCCTTTGCGGTGGCCTCGTACAGCCAGCCCGTGTATTGCACGACGGCAATCTTGCCGGGAGCTATGCTCGGCCCCGCGCCGGGTTTGAGATCCACGGATTGCATCGAAGTCACCGGGCTTGGGGGTGCCGCGGCGGGCTTGCCGCCGCAGGCCGACATCAAACCGAGGATGATGCCTAAGCTAAGTTGCAGCAATGGACTTTTGCGTGCCATGGCCGTCATCTTAGTTGATTTTACAGTAGCGGTGGTTCATGGCGCGGGTCGTGCGCCGTGCGCCCTCAAATTCGCGAATCTTTCAACTTCAGGGTGGCGGCCAGGCTGAGCACCGCTGCCGCGGAACAGATCAACGTAATTTCGGCGCCTGCCGCAACTGCGACCCCAATGGCGCCGATTCCGAGGGCGCCTGCCGCGACCAAACCGAGCTCGGCGGCCATCCCCACCAAACACAGCCGCAGGGCGCCGATCAGGTCGTCGAGTTCGTCGATCACTTGCAGCATCCATTCCATGCGCCGAGTCTAGGGGAGCTCCGCCGCCGCCGCCGTGAGTGGGATCACACCCTTGCTATGGTGCCTCGCGCTGCGTACGCTTGACTTCACATGCAGCGAATTCTCGTCCTGAATCCGAAGGGTGGTTCGGGTAAAACGACGATAGCCACGAATCTCGCGAGTTATTTTGCGAGCCAGGGTGATCGTCCGCTGTTGTCGGATAATGATCCGCAGGGCTCGAGCACCCGCTGGCTCAAGAAGCGCACGCCGGAACGGCCGTTGATATACGGGGTGGCCGCGTTCGAACGCAATGCGCGCATGACTCGCGCCTGGCAGATGCGCATTCCGCCCGACGCCGCTCACGTCGTGGTCGATACCCCGGCTGCGATTCCGGCGCACGAGATGCCCGACATCACCAAGAGCGCCGATGCCATCATCGTGCCCGTGCTGCCTTCCGACATCGACATTCACGCCTGCTCGAAATGCATCGCCGACCTGCTGCTGATCGCCAAGGTGCGCCGCGAGGAGAATCGCATCGGCGTGGTCGCCAATCGGGTCAGGCGCAATACCGTGATCTACCAATCGCTCATGCGGTTTCTGGAGAGTTTGCGCATCCCCGTCATCGCCACTTTGCGCGACTCGCAGAACTACGTGCGGGCGGCCGAGCAGGGCGTGGGATTGCACGAAATGAAACGCAACTTGGTGGATCAGGATCTTGCCGATTGGCAGCCGATGCTCGCGTGGCTGCGGGAGAAGGAGGATTTGCCGCATCCGGCTGAAGGAATCAAACCGCTGCCGGTCCCCGCCTAAGCCGGTCCGCGGAGCGCGCGCACTCGGCTTATTTTTTATCGTCCCAGGAACCGCGAATTTTTTCGGCCCAGTTCTTGTAGCTGTGCCAATTGTAGAGCGTGTTGGTTATCGCGCCGTGGCGCCCGCCGGTCTTGTAAATCTCTCGCTGCGCGGCACCCGGTTTGAGCGCACCCGGCTCCGCGCGGGGAGCCCGGCGGTCCACTCCGTTGTATCGAGGTTGATTCTTGAGTTCGCTCATCGCTGGTGCCTCTGTCGATGGTGATGACAGTAAGTGGCGTGCACCGTCTATGGCAGGAACTGTGTCACAGGGGGTGGGGCACTGTCGCCGTCGTGCGACCAGCATGCGATGCGCATCTCACCGCACGTCGCGGTAAGTTAAATCGCCTCGAGGCGCCCTCACCAGGCGTCGAAGAGCGGCTTGAGTTCCTGCAGCGAGCGCGCCAGCGCCGCGGGCAATAACGTCGCATAGGCGTCGAGCAAAGCGATCGCGTTGCGCGCGGGATCCGTTCTCGCCGCCGCGCCCAGGCGGCGCGACATGCCGCGGTTCACGACGTGAAGATTCTCATAGAGCTCTTCGAGCGCGGCGAAGCCGTGGGGAGAGGTTCCGCCCGCCAATTCGCGCGCCAGCAGATACATGCTGGTGCTGCGATACACCGTCTCGGCTTCGCTGGCGAAAGGCAGGTGAAAACGCGCCATGGGGCGAAAGCGGTCGGTCCACGGGCAGCCGGCGGTCGCCATGATCAAACCCAACACCGAGCTCATGGCTGTTTGTACCGTGGTTTCGGCATACATGGTGCGTTCCGCCTGCGTGACCGTCACCCCCACCGTATCGAACGAGACCAGGGCTTTGAGCGGCTCGATGGCCCCGGCCATCTGCAGCGCGGCCGGGCAGTGCGGATGTTCCGCGGTGTTGAGCGGACAATTGGCGCATTGGTTGAATTTCAACTCCGTCCAAAACGGCGCTTCCTGCGGCGCCGCGTTGGAGAGCCGGAAATCCTCGGCGCCGAATGTGAAGTCCAGCGACTTTTGCGATCCGTCGGGCAAATCGAAGCGGTAGCGGATGCGCTGCGGCTCGGTCATGCCACGAGCCGGTAGCAGGGTGTGTATTCGGCGCCCGTGAATTTCATCCGGCCCTGCGTGACGAACGAGCGCAGCAGGCGGTCCAGAGGCTCCATGATCGACGGCTCGCCGGCGAGTTCGAAGGGCCCGTAGCGCTCGATCGCGTTGATGCCGTATTCCTTGATGTTGCCGGCCACGATTCCGGAAAATGCGCGCCGTAGATTGGCGGCGCGCTCGTGCGTCGGCTGATCGCGCGAGAGCCGCAGGGCCCGCATCGCTTCATGGGTGACTTCGAACGGCCGCTGGAATTCCAGCGGAATCTTCAGCAGCCAGTTGAAGCCGTACGAATCGCTCGCCTGCCGCCGGTAATCGCGAACGGCGCTCAGGCCTTGCACCATGGCGCGCGCGACGGCGGCGGGGTCGTCGATGATCATTTGGTAGCGGACTTGAGCGGCCGGTCCCAAGGTCGACCCTATGAAGCGATGGATCTGGTCGAAATATTCTGCACTGTCCGCCGGCCCCGTGAATACCACGGGAAAGGGCAGATCGCGATTGGCTGGGTCGAGCAGGATGCCGAGCAGGTACAGGATCTCCTCCGCCGTGCCGGCGCCGCCGGGGAAAATCACGATGCCGTGGCCCAGGCGCACGAAGGCCTCGAGGCGCTTCTCGATGTCCGGCATGATCACCAGTTGGCTCACGATGGGATTCGGCGGCTCGGCGGCGATGATGCCGGGTTCCGTGATTCCCAAGTAGCGGCCGTCGACGATGCGCTGTTTCGAGTGCCCGATGGTCGCGCCCTTCATGGGACCCTTCATGGCCCCCGGCCCGCATCCCGTGCATACGTCCAAGCCGCGAAGTCCGAGCTCGTAGCCGACTTTCTTGGTGTAGTCGTATTCGATCCGCCGAATCGAATGACCGCCCCAGCACACCACGAGATTGGGCCGGGTCTGCAATTCCAGGACTCTTGCATTGCGCAAGATGTGAAAGACCGCGTTGGTGATGTTGGGAGAGGACGCGAGGTCGAAGCGGCCGCTTTCCATGATCTCGTTCGAAATGAACACGACGTCGCGCAGCACCGCGAACAAATGTTCCTTCAGTCCTCGGATCATCACGCCGTCGACGAAGGCCGCCGCCGGCGCGTTCTTGATTTCGAGCTTGATACCCCAGGCCTGGCGCACGATCCGCAGGTCGAAGTCCCGGTACTTCTCGAATATCACCCGCGAATCGTCGATATCGCTGCCCGAATTCAGAACGGCGAGCGCACACTGGCGAAACAGGGGGTACAGGCCGCCCTGGCCGGAATCGAGCAGTTTGGCGATTTCCTGCTGCGACAGGTTCTCCATGCTGCCTTTGGGCGCAACCCGCGCATCGACCATGTCCGACGATAGAATCGTGGTTTCCAAGGAAGCGCCCCTAGTCTTAAGGATCGATTTCGATCGGTATATTGTCTTGAGTGCGCATCCACACTTCGACCATGTCGGAATTGGACAGGGCGATGCAGCCGTCCGTCCAGTCGTTCGATTCGTAGTAGGACGCCGGATGCTTGGGCTGGTTGGGGAAGCCGTGAATCATGATCGAGCCCCCGGGCGCCCAGCGGTTCTTGCGCGCCCGCAGCTCGTCCTCCTTGTTCGGATAGGACACCTGAATGGCCAGGAAGAAGTCGCTGCGGGTGTTGCGCCGGGCCAGGACGTAATTCCCTTCCGGGGTCCGAAAATCGTGTTCGCGCTCTTTTTGTCCGGTCGGGCTCAAGCCGAGCTGGACCTTGTACTCGCCGAGCAGCCGGGTGCCTTCGTACAGATACAGCTTGTGCTCGGCCTTATGGACGACGACCCGGGTCGCGGCCGCTATTTCGTCGGCGGAGGCACCCTGAAGCGGTGCGGCCGCGCCCAGGCCGAGCGCCAGGGCCGCCCCCAGATATTTCGCCGAACGGCGACCTATTCGATCTCTCATCCGCAAAATTATAGCGTGTACCCGGTACGACATAATCGGTTGTAGCTCACGTCTCGGTATAATCGGACAAATGCGGCTTGCGGCAATTCCATTGGTATTTCTCCTGGGGCTATTGGGCGGTTGCGCCGGCTCATCCAGGACTGCGCCCGTCGAAGCGCTCGATGAGCGCACCGGGGTCACCTTGGGGGTGCTCAAGGAGCCCATCGAACTCGTGCCCAGCCACCCTGAGGTCGGCTCGAACAAGCGCACCACCTTTGCCTATCTGGGACCGGTGGAGTGGAATCGCAGCGGCACTCTTACCTATGGCCTGTGGATGCATATCGCACCCGGAAACGACCGCGCGCTCGTCGACATTCGCGGATCCGCGGCCCCGACGTTGGTCCTCGACGACGGCGTCGTCGCCTTGTCGCGCATGGAATCGCCGAATCGCGGGCGCGACGCCTACAAACAGGCCGCCCCGTGGGGCCGTGTCGCCTACTTCGACCTCGACGTTGCAACCCTGCGGCGCATGGCTGCGAGCCGCAAGCTCGAACTCGATGTCAGCGCCGTGGACGGATCCACGGTGAGTTTTTCGTCTTCGTCGGATACTCATGCCGTTCTCACCCGGTACTTGCAAGATCGCGGCCTCACTGGCGATTGATGGCCGCGACTTGCGGCAGGGTGATGACGGTCCCGGGGCGCACATCGCCGAAATCCACGTCGGGGTTGTATTGCGTGACCAGCCACACGGGTAGATCGCCGTGCTGTTGCGCGATCACCCACAGGGAATCGCCGCGTTTCACCGAGTAGTTCTCGGTGCCCGCGATACGGTGGGCGGCAAAGAAGTCCTCCTGTAGATGCTGGTGGTACTCGCGCCGTGTCGCCTCGAATTGCTCGGGCGTCACCTTGGAGAAATCCAGTTTGACCCTGTGACCGAGAGTCACCATGGCCTTCTTGTGCAATTTATTCAAAGTGCGCAGCCTCTCCGAGCTCACTCGCAGCCAATCGGCATAGTGACCAAGAGTTTCGGCAGCCTGCACGATCACCGTGTCTCCGGCCGCAACGCTGTAGTCGGTGGTATCCCCGTTTCCCGTCGGCGCCGCAGCCGGCAGCAGCGCGGCGCTCTCGGTCTGCCGCTGCGAGACCGGCTCCCTCGGCGGCCGCTTGGCCACAGCCGCCTCTGCTTCCGGCTCCGGCGCCGGAGCCGGAGACAGAGGCGGAGGCGGAGGCGGCAAGGCTGCGGGCGCGGCTCCGGTCCCCGGCGCTTCCGTTGCGTTGGCGGGCGGCACGGCGGCAACGGCCGCGGCCGCACCAGCGCCCGCGCCCTCCGCGCGAGTCGCCGGCGGTGGAATGCGCACCGTCTCGCCTCGCGCCACCGTGTGGTCCGCTCCCCAGCCGTTCGCGGCCAGCAATCGATTCAACGAGATGCCGCTCGCCGCCGCAATTCCGGCCAGAGTCTCGCCGCGGCGCAGTTTGTGGCTGCCGTCGCTCCGTTGGGCGAGGTAGCGTTGCGCCGGCGGCAGGCGTTCCCATCCGGCAGCAATCTCGGCGTGCGGCAAGGTTCCCGGCAGCCGCAAACGGTAGCCGCGCGGCACCAATCGGCTGCCGTTCCAGATCGGGGGCCGCAGCGCCGGATTCAGCACGTGCAGCGCTCCCATGTCGACCTTGAAGGCCTTGGACAGCGCCTCCACCGGAATGTAGTCGGGCAGATCCACGACCACGCTGTCGGTGTCGGGCAGGTGCGCGATCGGCCCGAAGTACTCGTCGGCGTTGCGGTCCACTTCGAGCGCCGCGAGGAACGCCACATAGAAGTTGCGCGATGCAAAGCCGAAAGTCGCGCCCTGAAAGCGCTTGACGATCACTGCGATGTCGCTGGTGCCCAATTCATCCTGGGCCCGACGCAAGCCGCCCGGTCCGTGGTTGTACGCCGTGACCGCGAGCGGCCAGGTGCCGAGCAGGCGGTAGTTGTACAGCATCAAGTTGGCGGCGGCTTCGGTGGCGGTATACGGGTCCATACGTTCGTCGACCACCTTGTCGACACGCATGAATCGTCTGGCGGTGGACGGCATGAATTGCCACAGTCCGGCGGCGCCGACTTTGGAATAGGCCTCGAGATTGAACGAGGACTCGACGTGCGGGAGCGCCGCGATTTCCTCCGGCACGCCATGTTGACTCAAGGTGCGCGCGATCTGCCGCTCCCACAGCGCGGCGCGAATCAGCCCCTCGTGAAATCGATCCGCCTGCCCCAGCTGAAAGCGAATCCGGTCGATGGCGTCGAGGAAGTCCCGCGGGGTGGCCTTGTCGCCGAAGGCATGCAGTATGCGCAGTTCATGCAGGCTGAGATTGTCGGTGGAGCCCGCCGCAAAGCGCTTCAACAGGGCCGCGTATTTTGCCTTCGCCTCGGCGACGCGCTTTTCACGGTACGCGGGAGAGGAACCGGGATCGAAGCGCAGCACCTGGTAGACCAAACCCAGGTACCAATCGTCGTGCAGCAGGCCCTGGTCGGTGGTGACCTCCGTGTAGACGCGAATCCAAAAGCGCACGTCCTTCTCGAGATCCGGCGGACGAACGAAGGGATCCGGCGTTTCAGCACGCGCCGCGGCGCTGAGAAAAAGCGCCGCGAGCAGGAGCCCGAGCGCCGCCGTGGCGGGTACGCGCCATGGCGTTGACTTAGTGCGCTGCAAAATAATCACCTGAAGTTTGACGGGATACGAGCGTCTATGTTCGACAACGAACAGTCGCCGCGAATGAATTTTGCTTCACTACTCCGCGCGGACTGTCCCGCATGGAGGATCGAGACATGACGGCACACACGATGGGACGTTCGAGCCGGAGCTGTCAATGAACAGCCGCACTTCGCAGGTCAAGCGCGGCGCCGATTCCTGGTTCAGTTGGTCGAACGTCGCAGTGGCCGCGCTGCTGATACTGACGATAACGCTCGCCGTGAGCATATTGATGGAGGGTCAATCTTGAATGCCCTCCCCATTTGCCGGCTGCCGCCGGCGGACCGTAGTCCGGCTCAGCCGCCTATCCGCACTTAGAATCGCCGCAGTTCAAGCAGGTATTGCAGCCGTCCATCATCACGACGGCCGCGGTGCTGCACTTCGCGCACAATTGCGCCCCCTCGGGAAAGTGCGACTTCGAAAAGGCGTCGGTCTGCTTGGTTCGCGCCTCGAACTCCGCGCGCTTCTCCTGCACCAGCTTGCGCTGGTGCACATCGAGCTCGGGCTTCTTGAGCAAGCCGATGGACTGCAGGTGGCGCTCGATCACGTAACCCAGCTCGGCGATGGTCGAAGGCATGAATTTGCCGCCGGGTTGCCAGTAGCCGCCCTTCGGGTCGAACACCGCCTTCAGCTCGTCGACCAGGAAGGTGGTATCGCCGCCCTTGCGGAATACTGCGGAGATGACCCGGGTCAGCGCGACGATCCATTGGAAATGGTCGAGATTCTTCGAGTTGATGAAGACCTCGAAGGGCCGGCGCTGCTCGTGCGGCGTGCCTTCGTTGAGCACGATGTCGTTGATGGTCACGTACATGGCGTGGTCGGAAACCGGCGTCTTGATCTTGTAGGTCGAGCCGATCAGGACCTCGGGACGCTCGAGCTTCTCGTGCATCCAGATGACGTTGTCCTGCGCCTTCGGCGGCTCTTTGGGAGCGGCCGGCGCGTCCTTCGCCTCGGGCTTCTGCACCCGGTACTTGGCGATCTTCTTGTCGATTTTGATGTGAGCCATGATCAAAACTTCCCGTAGTAGCCTTCTTTCAGCGCATCGAAGAGATTGGCGGCGGTGTGCATTTCACCGTCGTATTCGATCTCCTGATCGCCCCGCGCCTCGACTTCCGTGCCGTCCTCCAGAGTGAACACGTAGGTGGTGTTCTTGAGGTCGTCCTCTTTGACCAACACGCCCTGGAATGCTTCCGGATTGAAGCGAAATGTCGTGCAGCCCTTGAGACCTTGCTCGAAGGCATACATGTAGATGTTCTTGAAATCCTCGTACTTGTAGTCGGTGGGCACGTTCGCGGTCTTGGAAATGGACGAATCCACCCACAGCTGCGCCGCCGCCTGAATGTCGACGTGTTCCTTGGGCCCGATGTCGTCCGCCGAGATGAAGTAGTCGGGCAGCTTCTCCGCGGGATTCTGCGAATTCGGCATGGCGCGCGGATTCACGAGTTCGCGGTAGGCGAGCAGCTCGAACGAGAACACGTCGACCTTCTCCTTGGACTTCTTGCCTTCGCGGATCACATTGCGGAAATAATGATGCGCGAACGAGGGCTCGATGCCGTTCGACGCGTTGTTCGCGAGCGACAGGGAGATCGTGCCGGTGGGAGCGATGGAGGTGTGATGCGTGAAACGCGCACCGACCTCGGCGAGCTCATCCACCAATTCGGGCGACGCCTCGGCGATCCTCTGCATGTACCGGCTGTACCTTGCGTGCAGAACCCTGCCCGAGATCCGCGCGCCCGCGCGCCAGCCGTCCTTCACCATCTCGGGACGCTTGCGCAGCATGGCGCGAGTGACCGTGAACTCCTCGTTCATGATGGGCGCCGGGCCCTTCTCACGCGCCAGGTCGAGAGCGGCTTCCCAGCCGGCCACGGCCATTTCGCGCGACACGTTCTGCGAGAACGCCACGGACTTCTTGGAGCCGTATCGCATGCACAGCATGGTGATGGTCGAGCCCAATCCCAGAAAACCCATGCCGTGACGCCGTTTGCGAATGATCTCGTCGCGCTGCTGCGCCAGCGGCAGGCCGTTGATCTCGACCACGTTGTCCAGCATGCGCGTGAACACCTTCACCACTTTGCGGTAGGTTTCCCAATCGAAACGCGCATCGTCGGTGAACGGATCGACCACGAACTTGGTGAGATTCACCGAGCCCAAGAGGCAGGAGCCGTAGGGCGGAAGTGGTTGTTCGCCGCATGGGTTTGTGGCGCGGATATTTTCCGTCCACCAATTGTTGTTCATCTCATTGACGCGATCGATGAGGATGAATCCCGGTTCGGCGAAATCGTACGTCGAGGACATGATCACGTCCCACACGCGGCGCGCCGGCAAGGTCTTGTAGATCTTGCAGGCAACCAGGCCCTCCTCGTTCGCGACATAGCCTTCGGTGTGCGGCCATTCGCGCCACACGTACTTCGAGGTGTCGTCGAGATTGGGCCGTTCGGCCTCGAATTCCTGCCTTCCTAACGGGAACGCCAATTGCCAATCGCCTTCGCGCTTCACGGCCTTCATGAAATCGTCGCTGACGAGCAGGGACAAATTGAATTGCCGCAGACGGCCGTTCTCGCGCTTGGCGCGAATGAACTCCAATACATCCGGATGCCCGATGTCGAAGGTCCCCATCTGCGCGCCGCGGCGGCCGCCGGCCGAAGACACCGTGAAGCACATCTTGTCGTATATATCCATGAACGACAGCGGGCCGGACGTATAGGCGCCGGCGCCCGATACGTAGGCGCCGCGCGGCCGCAAGGTCGAGAACTCATAGCCGATGCCGCAGTTGTGGATGACTACTAGGCCGTTGTTGCCGGCAAGGTAATTGTTGTGTTTCTCGACGGTGAAGTCCAAAAAAGTCTCTGACATCGGCACGGCCCGCTCGATTCGGCTAACGGGACGCAACCGCCTCGTAAGGTCGATGAGGCCTTTCAGGGACGGGAAGCGTGCGACCCATCGATCCAGCCATACGCGACTTACGCGATCGCGTTGCGGATAACCATGGTAGAAGCCCAATTGTTGTTTGTCAGTGTGAGACAGAGATACCGACTCATGCTCGAGGGCATTGCGCAGCGAGGGCAGCATCTGGAATTCATCGTACTGTCCGCTGACGGATGCGTGCTGGACGATGCGGTCGCGCTTGCGCCCGTCGACCATGAACTGCGCCGTGGCCGCCAGAAATTGAGAGTCGCAGATCTTGAGCATGGCGCCGCCGGAGTCACGTACCAGCGAGCCCGACAGCACGTGCTCGCGGCTCTTGCGAACGGTGATGCTCGCATGAACGCCGAATAGCGCCAGGATCGACTGCAACTCGGCCGCGAAGCGCGTGCTCTGCATGGAGATCGTTGCGCTGCCGAAGTCAGTAGAAACCGTGCCATCCGTGTCGATCAAGCCGGCGATAAACGGCAGGAAGTGGCGCTCGGGCTCGGATGCGATCCATTGTGGTACCCGCAGCGTTGCGCTCTTCTCGCCGGTCTGGCCATCGATCAACGCAGCAGCACGGCTTGCCTCGAAGCTGCTTACCGCATAGTCCCAGACCGCCGTTCCGTGAGACGTCGTGGCTGCCGTTACCTTGGCCTGCGACCCGGCCATGACTTTGAAGAACTCAGCGTAGCGCTCTACCACTTCGCGCTCAGCGGCCCGAATCTTGAAGACGAGACGGCGCCCGGCAGCGCCGGCGCGCTGCGCCCACGCCGAGCGAGTCGGCTCGTAGCTGAACTTTTTCTCATGCGCCGAACCATCACCCAGATGGGCACCCGCGAACCACGCTTCCCGCGATCGATCAGCATCGCCTGTCCACGAGAAATTATGATGAACCAGTGAATCGGTTAGCCCCACCTCATCGGCACGCACGTACCGAAATTCACCCCTGCGATATACGAGTACTGGATGCTTACAGGAGGTAGTGATCGACGCGCGATTCGAGGTGATGCGGACGTTTTCCTCTCGAGGCACGTGTACCGTCAAATGCCGCAGAATTGGCTGCATCTCAAATCGGTGCTCGTCGCGGTCGTAGCACAGAATCTCGCGATGCCGTTCGGCCACCGCCTGATCCGCGGTCACCAGACCCCGCTCTGTCCGCACCCAAGTACCCGGTGCCACGCATCCCGCTTTTAATGTGAGGCCCGCCTCGTGCACCTTGTTCAGAATGTCGTCCATCGAGTCGCGGATGGTGCCCGACACCGTGCAGTTGATGGTCGAGGTGGCGGGTTTGTGTTCGAGCGCGCCGGCGTTCGACGTGACGCGGCCTGCGGGAATCGCACCGTGGCGCAGCGCCCACAGAAACGATTCGTACCATTGCTCGCGGCACTCCTCGGCCTCGACATCGGCGAGCGCTCGCGCGACGCGCTTATAAGTGTCGTCCATCGAGTTGTCGATGGGCGAGCCATCCTTCGCGGTAAGACGATATTTCTTGTCCCAGATGTCAAAAGAGGCTTCTTGGAAAGCAATATCGCCAACGTCTTTGGGCTGTATCTTGACCACCGTATTCATGGGTATTAAAGCCGCTCCCTTATAATTATCGCGCCAAATTCATGCACAAATTCCGGTGGTCCAGCGATTGAAAAGTTCGAATCAAACTCCAGGCCGACGGGGAATTGTGCGATCTTCCGACCACAACATATTGTGTGAGGGAGACGAGGTTAAGTCTCGACGGCAACCATCGTCAAGACATTTCTCATAGTTTTTTCGATATAGAAATACCTTTAATATCAATTTGTTACAAAACTGTCCCGAGAAATTGGCTGATTACCCCTCCGGAAGGCCCGGTCAAGCGGAAAAAATCGCAATCGCAACATCTTGTGTCTGCACACCTTATCCACAATATGTTCAATTGACTTTATATCAAGCGTCCCGTCGCTGCCCCGCGCCACCGCCCGCGCTTCGCGCCGACTCATGCCGCTCCGCTCGCCCTTCCCGCCCCGTTCCCACCTCCGCTCCTCTCCATCACTGCCGCTACTTCTCGCCGCCCGCTCGCGCGCGCCCCGTTGAAATGCTCGAGTCGCGTCCCAACTTCCAGACCAAGCGCGCGAATTTGAAATCCCGAGGCCGCATCGGCGGCTTCGACAACACATTTTTTAGGAGTATCAGGATATGACCGTCGTACGTTATGAGCCGTGGGCACTCGTCCATCGGCTTCAGAAAGATATCGATCGCTTGTTCGGCGCGCCGTTGACGACCGCCGCGGATTCCGGGGCGTGGCTGCCGCCGGTGGACATCCATGAGGAAGCGAACCAGTTTTCGCTGCACGTGGATCTGCCCGGCGTCGACCCCAAAGCGGTGGAGATCACCGCCGACCAGGGCGTGCTCACCATCCGCGGGCAGCGCGAGGAGACGAAGCGCGAATCGCGCGAGGGCTATCGCCGCATCGAGCGCATCGCGGGAGAGTTTCAGCGCCGATTCAGCTTGCCGGATTCGGCCGACGCCCAGAACATCAAGGCGAAATTCGTCAACGGTGTGCTGGAAGTCGCAATTCCGAAGGTGGCGCAAGTACAGCCGCATCGGATCACCGTCGAAGCCGCCTGAGAGGGTCCTTAAGCGATCTTGCGTGTAAGATCGCGTAACGACCTTGACGATATCGGGGCCGGACGAACTCTCGTCCGGCCCTGTTTTCACGTCAGGGCTTCAAACGGAAGGATTGGACTGGCATGAATCTGCGTTCCAAATTTGCGGCCGCCGCGCTCACAGCCGCCCTGGCCGCACCGGCGGCGATGATTTTCCACCCGGCTTGCGCCGCGCTACCGGGCCCTCTGACCGACGCCGCGCCCCTGCCCTCCCTGGCTCCCATGGTCAAGCGCGTGTCGCCCGCCGTGGTCAATATCGCCACGCGAGGCACCATCAAGGAAACTCCCGGCCAGCGCAATCCCTTGCTCGACGACCCGTTCTTCAGGCGCTTTTTCGACGTACCGCCGGATTCGAGGCCCCGCGAGCGCCAGTTCCAGAGCGCAGGCTCAGGCGTCATCATCGACGCCAAGAACGGCTACATCGTCACCAATCATCATGTGGTGGAGAACGCCAGCGAAATCACCATCACGCTGCTCGACAATCGGACGTTCTCAGCCAAGGTCATCGGCAGCGACGAGGGCGCGGACATCGCCGTTTTGCAGGCCAAGCAGCCGAATCTCACCGCCATGACCCTGGGAGATTCGGCCAAGCTCGAAGCCGGAGACTACGTCGTCGCCATCGGCAATCCCTTTGGCCTCGCGCACACCGTGACCGCCGGCATCGTCAGCGCACTGGGGCGCACCGGAATCAATCCCGACGGCTACGAAGACTTCATCCAAACCGACGCCTCGATCAACCCCGGCAATTCCGGGGGCGCTTTGGTGAATCTGCGCGGCGAATTGGTGGGCATCAACTCCGCCATCCTGTCCCGCAGCGGCGGCAACATCGGGATCGGATTCGCCATTCCTGTCAACATGGTCAAGGGTGTCGTGGACCAGTTGATCAGGTACGGCCAGGTCAAGCGGGGAGTGCTCGGCGTCAATATCTATCCCGTGACGCCGGACATCGCAAAGGAATTCGGCGTGGCCGAATCGAGCGGCGCGCTGGTCGCCGGGGTGGCGCCGGGGTCGGCCGCCGAGCGGGCGGGCGTCAAGACCGGCGACATCATCGTCTCGATCAACGGCGTCGCCATGAAGGACGCGGGCGAGCTGCGCAACACCATCGGCATGCTGCGGATCGGGGACAAAGTCGAGATCGGCCTGCTGCGCGACGGCAAGCCGCGCAAGCTCACGGCACTGATCGCCGAGCGCAGCGACGTCGAGACGGCGAATGCCGTGGACATCAACAAGGGCCTGGAAGGAGCGGAACTCGCCGATGCCCCCGACGGCGGCGGCGTTCTGATCAAGTCCGTGCAGGACGCGAGCCCGGCGGCTCAAAATGGGCTGCGTCCCAATGATTTGATCGTGGGGGTGGCCCGCACGCCGGTGACGAACACCAAAGCCTTCAAGGAAGCGGCCAAGAACGCCAACGTCCTGGTCTTGAACGTCAGACGCGGCTCGGTCGCGCAATTGATTCAAATCCGCTGATGCCCCGTCTGCAGTCCATCGTCGTTCTCGGCGGCACCGGATTCCTGGGAACCCGCCTTGTCGCCCGATTGATCAAGGACGGTCACCAGGTCACGGTGCTGTCGCGAGACCGGGAGCAGCACAAGCACCTTCTGGTGTTGCCCGGACTCACATTGGAAAACTGCGATGTGTACGCCGAGGCTTACTTGAGCGAGCGTTTCCGCGGCAAGGACGTGGTGATCAACCTCATCGGCATTCTCAATGAGCGCGGATTCGGCGGCTCGGGGTTCAGGCGCGCGCATACCGAGCTCACGCGCGGCGTGCTGCAGGCGGCCCGCTCCGCGGGAGCGACCCGGCTTCTTCAGGTATCGGCACTCAAGGCGGCTCCGGATGCACCGAGCTACTATCTGCGTTCGAAGGGCGAAGCCGAACAACTCATCCGCGACAGCGGCGCGACGCTCGACTGGACCATCTTCCAGCCCTCGGTCATGTTCGGTCCCGGCGATTCATTCCTGATTCGCTTCGCCCGTCTGCTCGCCACCATTCCCGGGGTGCTGCCTCTGGCGAAGCCGAATGCACGCTTCCAGCCCGTGTTCGTCGATGACGTGGTGGAAGCCCTGCGGCGCTGCCTGCACGGCGGCTCCTGCAGCCGTCAAACCTACGAACTCGGCGGCCCGCACATTTATTCGCTGCGCGAAATCGTGAATTTGGTGGCCAAACTCACCGGCCGGCGGCGCTGGATCATGGGATTGCCCGATCCTTTGGCGTGGCTGCAGGGGCTCGCCATGAATTTCGTGCCCGGCCGCCCTTTCTCCAGCGACAATTACCGCTCGCTCACCGTCGACAGCGTCTGCACACAGGACGGCTTCGCAAAGCTGGGTATCAAACCGCAATCGATGGTGGCATCCGCCAGCCAGTACTTGGGCGCACTCGAAGACAATGCGCGCCTCAGCCGCAACCGCGCCAGCGTCGGCCGCGCCGGTTAAGATCCGCGCCCCTCGAGACTCATGCACAAACTGCGCAAGCCCTACCTGCTGTTTCTCGGCGACGTGAAAGACAATTTGACCGCGAAGACCGCGTTCGGGCTGAAGGATTGGTGTGCGGACGATGTGGCCGGTGAGTGGAGCTTGCCGGGCTGCGAAGTCACGCTCGGCCTCCCGCGCCTGACTCCCCAGGAGGCGCAGCGTCGCGGCGCGGGTTCCATCGTGGTTGGAATTGCGCCGACGGGCGGGAAGCTCCCGCCGCATTGGATTGCCGAACTCAAGGCGGCCGCCGAAGCGGGCCTCGACGTGGTCAGCGGCCTGCATACGCGCCTGACCTCGTTCCCGGATCTGGTGCAAGCCGCCTCTCGAAGCGGTGCTCGGCTGATCGATGTGCGGCACAGTGAAGAATCCTATGGCGCGGCGAGCGGCCGCAAACGCACCGGCAAGCGCGTGTTGACGGTGGGGACGGACTGCGCACTCGGAAAGAAATACACCGCTCTCGCCCTCGCCAAGAACTTGAGATCGCGGGGAGTTGCCGCTTCTTTTCGGGCGACCGGTCAGACCGGCATCATGATTTCGGGGGAAGGCATCGCCATGGATGCCGTCATCGCCGACTTCGTCGCGGGCGCGGCGGAACGGCTGTCTCCGGACAATGCTCCCGATCACTGGGATGTCATCGAAGGCCAGGGATCGCTGTTCCATCCGGCCTATGCCGGCGTGACTTTGGGCCTGCTGCACGGATCGCAACCCGATGCCATCGTGCTCTGCCACGACCCGTCCCGCCGCACCATCGACGAATACCCGGACTATCCGATTCCGGATTTGCGGGTGGCGATCGACGATTATCTGCGCGCCGGGCGGCTCACCAATGCCGCGATTCGCTGCGTGGGCTTGAGCATCAACTCCTCCAGCCTGTCCGACGCAGAGTGCGCAGAGTATTTTCGCCGCTTGACCCATGACTTGGGGCTGCCGGTGTGCGATCCCGTGCGCACGGGGGTCGATGAACTCGCCTCCGCACTGCTCCGCTAGGCGCGGCTGCTGGAAACGCGACCGCTAGAGACGCGATTGCTAGAGACGCGACTGCGCCGGCGAGGAGGCGCCGCCGCCCGGCAGAAACGACTCGGCGATGGCGAGCGCCATCCCGTAGGGCGGAGAATCGTTGCGGTTCGTCAATACAATGACGGTGAGGCGATGTTCCGGCCAGCGCACGATGACGTTGCGGAATCCCAGTGTTTCGCCCGAATGCCATCGAGTCTCGCCGGTGATTCGCCAGCCGAATCCGTATTGGACGGACGGATCGTCGGTTGCGGTCGCAGGTTGGAAGGCGAGGCGCAGCCACTCCGGCTGCAGAAGCCTGGCGTCGTACAGGGCGGCGTCCCATTGCGCGAGATCATCGACCGAAGAATAAATGCCGCCGTCGCCGAGCGTGGCGCTGGTGAGGCTCTGGTCGGTCCGCACCCACGATCGCCCGGCGGCGCTGTAGCCGAAGGCACGATGCTCGACGGCCGATACGCCCGCCTCGAACGCCACCGTATTTCGCATGCCGAGCGGCAGAAAGATCCGTTTGCGCAGATACGAAGCGAAGCCCTCCCCCGATGCGCGTCCCACGATGAGCCCGAGCAAGACATAGCCGCTGTTGCTGTAGCGGTACTGCGTCCCCGGGGGAAAATAGCCGCGATCCTCGGCCTCGAGCAGGCGCAGCACATCGGCATCGAGCAAGGGCGAGGTCGTTCCCTCGGGAATCAGAACTTCGTAGTCGATGAGACCCGAGGTGTGCGTGAGCAGGTGGCGAATGGCCATTCCGTCGGCGGCAACCGGCAGGTCCGGGAGCCATTCGCGCACGGGATCCCCTAAGCCCAAGCGCCCGTCCTGCGTCAGAAGCAGAATTGCCGCCGCGGTGAACTGCTTGGTCAGGGACGCGAGACGGAAGTTGGTCGCGGCCGTCGCGCCGACCCGCGCCTCGAGGTCCGCGAGGCCATGGGCGAGCCGCAGAATCGGAGCCCCGCCGTGCAGGACGGCGACGCAAGCGCCGGGTACGTCCCCCTGGTAGGCGCGCATGAGGTCGTCGATCTGCCGCACCGCCAAAGATTACCGCGTGCCCGGTGCGCCCGAGTCGCCGGGCTTCGGAAAATCGCGCGCGGCGGCCAGGATCCATTCGCGAAATTGCGCCACTTTGGGCAGGTTCAAGAAGTTCTTCGGGCAGACGAAATAATAGGCGAGGCCGTAGGGCAGCGCCCCATCGCCCGCGAGCCGCAGCGTGCCCTTCTGCAGCGCGCGCGTGGCCAGCGTCCACCTCGTAAGTACATAGCCCAAGCCTTCCTCCGCAGCCGCCAGCAGGCCGGCCGAGTCATCGATGCTCGGCGCGCGCGAAAGCCACGCCGCCTCCTCGCCGGTTTGACTCCACACCGTCCACGGCTCATCGCCGCTTTCGAGCAGCGGAAACTTGCTCAAGGAAGCGCCGCGCTCGATCATTCCGTACTGCTTGATGAGATCCGGGCTCGCGACCGGCACCAGCCAATCGTCCATGAATTTCTCGCTGTGCAGATTCGGATAGTCGCCGCGCCCGAGGCGAATGGCGACATGGTGAGTGGTGCGCGAGAAATCCACCAGGGTGCGCGAGGTGTGAAAGCGCAGTTCGACGTTCGGGTATTTGCGCCGAAAAGACCGGATTCGCGGCAGCAGCCAGATTTGCAGAAACGATGCGACCGTGGTCACTTGCAGCGGTCCGGCGCGGCGATGATGCTTGATCTGCTGCATGGCGGACTCGAGTTTTTCCAGGCCCGCCCGCACCGACGGCAGCAGTTCGGCGCCTTCGTCGGTGAGTTCCACCCCCCTGCCGGTGCGCCGGAACAGGGGCACCTGAATGTATGCCTCCAACGCCTTGATCTGCTGGCTGACGGCGGCCGGCGTCACATTGAGCGCGTCGGCAGCGGCCGAAAAGCTCAGGCGAGTGGCCACCGCCTCGAACATTCGCAAGGCCCCCAACGGCAATCGATCGTAGGCCGATGTCATCCATTTCCCCCCTCGCCGCAGACGACGGCATCGCGCTTCGCTTGATCGAGCTTGGCCAACGCCCGCGCCCGGGCGTAAAAAGCGCCAAGGTCGCCGCCCACAGCGGCAAGCTCGCGCTCGAACCCCGGCACGCAGGCAAAATACGTGGCGACGGACGCCAGATGGGCATTGCCCAAGTCTTCGGCGAACCATGACTCGAACGGCGCATGCCCGCCCCATTGCGCCTGGAGCTTCGCGAAGGACGCGCGCAGGGCGAGGAATGCGGCACGCTTGCGCTCGCGCATGGCCTGCGGCGGGAGCCCCGCGGCATAGATGGTGCGCAGCTCGGCGCGGGTCGCGCTCATGAGATCGACCACCTCGAGGTAGTGCTCCCGCTGCAGCACATGCTTCGCCAGATCTTCCTCCCGGCCTTGTGCGTGCAGCCAGCGCCGCACCCCTTCCTCCTCGACCGTGGTCGCCAGCGCTTCATTGAACGAGGAATCGTTCGGCACGTACAGGAGCTGGTGCGTAAGCTCATGAAATATGATGGACGCGAGTTCCACATCGTTCCAATCCATCATGGTGCTGAGCACGGGATCGTCGAAGTGGCCCAGGGTGGAGTAAGCCGCCACGCCGTCAACCGTGACATCGAGTCCGCGGTCGCGCAGTTCGCCCGCAAAACGCTGCGCCCGGGCCTCGACGAAGTAACCGCGATAGGCAACGCAGCCGACGATGGGGTAGCACCACTCCTTCGGATCCACCGAGAACTCCGGGGCGGCGACGACGTTCCAGACCACATAGCGCCTCTTCAAGTCTGCGTAGCTGCGGTAGCTGCCGTTGTCCGGCAGCCCCAAATCGCGGCTGGCGAAGTCGCGTATCGCGGCGACCTCCTCGAGCCGCGCGCGGAGCTGGGGCGGCGTGGACGGGCCCGCGATCACCTGGCTGATGGGCACGCGCTCGGACATCAGCGCAAGCTGCCCTTGCACGCTCTGCAATACATAGCACCCGCCGCCGGCAGCGGCGATGAGCACGATGACCAAGGCCGCGCGGAACGTCGCGGCGATGCTGCTAATATTCACGCATGCAAGTGTATCTGGTTGGCGGAGCGGTTCGGGACGCCTTGCTCGGGCTCGCCGTCAAGGAGAAGGACTGGGTCGTCGTCGGCGGAACCCGCGAGGAGCTGTTGCGCCGGAAGTTTCGCGAAGTCGGCCGCGATTTCCCCGTGTTTCTGCATCCCGACACTCACGAGGAGCACGCGCTGGCGCGGCTCGAGCGCAAGGTGTCGCCCGGCTACCGCGGCTTTGCCGTCGAATTCGGCCCCGATGTCACGTTGGAAGAGGATCTCGCCCGCCGTGATCTGACCATCAACGCCATGGCTCGGGCGGCGGACGGCACGCTGATCGATCCTTTCGGCGGCGCAGGCGACCTCGATGCCAGGATACTGCGCCATGTGTCGCCGGCATTTGCCGAAGATCCGGTGCGCATCCTGCGCGTGGCGCGCTTCGCGGCCCGCTTTGCGCCGCTGGGGTTTGGGGTCGCCCCCGAAACCCTGGCGCTGATGCGCGCCATGGTGGAGCGGCGCGAGGTCGACGCACTGGTGCCGGAACGGGTGTGGCAGGAGACAGAAAAGGCCCTGCGCGAGCCCCAGGCCGCCGAATTCTTCCGAGTGCTGCGCGCCTGCGGCGCGTTGCAGCCCATATACCCGGAGATCGACGCACTCTTCGGCGTGCCGCAGCCGGCGCAATGGCACCCCGAGATCGACACCGGACTGCACACCTTGATGGTGCTCGATCAGGCTGCTTTGCTGAGTCCGGAGCCTGTCGTTCGATTTGCCGCGCTGGTGCACGATCTCGGCAAGGGTACGACGCCGCACGATGAGTGGCCGAGCCATCGGGGACACGAGGAGCGCAGCGTTGCGTTGATCGAGGCGCTCGGCGACAGGTTGCGCCTGCCGGGGGAGTATCGCGACCTCGCCGTCATCGTGGCCCGCTATCACGGGATCGTGCATCGCGCCTTCGAACTCAAACCCACGACCATTCTCGAATTCCTGGAGCGTGCCGACGCGTTTCGCCGCCCGCAGCGTTTCGCTCAGGCGCTGCTCGCCTGCGAGGCGGATTCGCGCGGCCGCAGCGGCCTCGAGAACGTCCCCTATCCGCAGAGCGAATATTTACAGGCCGCGCGCGACGCAGCGGCGGCGATCAAGCCGTCGACGGAGGAAATCACAGCTCTTTCCGGGGCGAAGATCGCCGAGCACCTGCATCGGCGGCGTGCGCAGGCGATCGCCGAACTGCGGCAGCGATCCGCCGCGAACGACCATTCTGCGCGGTGATCCGCGCGCAAGAGGCTTATTCATGAACATTCGCATTCCGCAGGCTCTAGGGTCTCTCATTGCCGCAGCCGCCCTGATGGGCGCCGCGCGCGCGGACACGGTGCTCCTGAGCGAGGCAGCCTATCCCGAAGGGCCGATGTGGCGGGACGGCAAGCTCTTGTACGTCGAATACGCAGGGCCCGGAATAAAAATCTGGGACGGCAGGCGCGCGGTTCCCTATTGGACCGGCGAGCACTGCGGCGCTTCCGGGCTGATCGCGTACCGGGGCGATCACATTCTCGTGGCCTGCTACGACGCGAACACGGTCGTGGAATTGGACCGGACCGGAAAACAAATCCGCACCTTCGACAAGGACCGCGCGGGCCGGCCATTCGTCGGACCCAATGACTTCACCGCGGATCGCGGCGGGGGAATCTATGTGACCGCCTCCGGCGTGTATGACCTGAAGGCACCCATCAGCGGAACCGTTCTTCACCTGTCGGAGAGCGGGGAGCTCGCCGAAGTGGCCAACCTCATTCACTATTCGAACGGCCTGACCCTGTCCAAGGACGGCAAGAGCCTGCTGGTGGCGGAGATGCTGGCCGGCCGCATCCTCTCCTTTCCCATCCTGCCCGACGGCAGCTTAGGTGCGCGCTCCGTGTGGGCGCGCCTTTCGGACCTCGCGCCGCCGACGCCCGGCGCGGACGGCTACAACGGGCCCGACGGGCTCAAGTTGGGTCCCGACGGCAACTACTACATTGCGCAGAACGGCTCGGGCCGGGTGCTGGTGGTGAACGACGACCGCAAGCTCGTGCGCATCATCGCCGTCCCCACGCCCTATGTGACCAACATGAACTTCGGTGCGGCCGGGAGCGGTACGGTCTACATCACCGGCGTCTTCGATCCCTGGAAGGCGCCGTTCCCCGGCGCCGTCTATCGATGGAAGAATTGAGGAAACCCCTCGTGCCATTTGACACGAGGGGGCCACATATTAAAACTTGTAGCCGATCCTCACGCCCATGGTGCGCGGCCGATTGATGGTCTCGGCCGTCACGAACTGATTGCCGTTCTCGAACAGATTGGCGCGCGTATCGGTCAGATTCTGCCCGAAGAACTGCGCCACCCATGCATCCTTCTCCACCCCCACGGCCGCGTCGTAGGTGGTGAACCCCGCCTGGTCGTAGGTCTGAATGTTGCCGGTGGCCGAATAGGAATGCGCCTGGTGAGTCCCGCCGATCTGCCAGAACGCCTTGTACGCGCCGACGTCGAATTCGTAGCGGGCGCGCAGGCTGGCCTGGAAGGGCGGCGACTGCGCCAACGGGGTGTTCGGCTGGCCGAAGGCACTGCCGCCATAGTTGTTTTGGCCGGCCAGGACGGGGATGGCGATGGGCTGCCCATTGGGCTGCAGCAGCAGGGGGGCATTGGACAGGTTGCTGCTGTTCCAGGATGCCGAACCAATGACCGTGAGTTCATGGGTGACGCGGCCGATGAGTTCGGTCTCGGCCCCGCGTACCCGATAGTCGGGTCCGTTGATCACGAAGCTCAAGTTGCCGTAGCAGCAGGACTCGAATATCTGCACCTGGACGTCTTTCCAATCCTCCTGGTAGACGGCGCCGTTGAACTCCAGGCGCCGGTCGAACCACTGGGTCTTCCAGCCGAGCTCGTTGTTGATCAAGGTATCGGGCGCGTAGGACTGCGGCGTTTGGTAGGTGTAGGTCGCCCCGTTGACCGGGCCCGCGGGAGCCACCCCGTCCACGGTCGCGTCGGTGTGATTGATCAAGTGCGAGCCGCGATTGAAGCCGCCCGGCCTGAAGCCTTGAGACCACGTGTAATACAAGAGGACGTCGTCGATGGGCCGCCAGCTCAAGTTGGCGCGGCTCTTGAATCCCTTGTAGGTGATGTTGAGATCGTGCGCGCTCAGATCGTTGCTGTACGCCACATTGCCGGTGCAGGGCGGCGGGCCATCATCCATGCATCCGAAGCTGCTCACGGAACTGCCCACCGCGGTGGTGTCGATCTGGTAGTAGCGGGTTCCCAGCGTCAGGGTGAGCTTCTTGGGAAGGATGTCGAAATCCATCGAGCCGAATATCGCCTTCTGGGTGTAGCCGCGGGTGATGTCGTCGAAGAACGAGACATTGTCGGGGCGCACGTTAGGGTTGCGCACCTGCGCGCCCGGCGCGGGCCCGATGTCGGTCAGGCACCCGGTGGTCACGCTCGTGGTGCAGGCCGGCAGGCTCTTGTACATCCAGTCGATGTTCTCGGCGACGCTGTAATCCTCCCAGAAGAGGCCGGCGATGCCGCGCAGCCGCCAGTCATCCGGGGTGCTGAAGCGCAGCTCCTGGCTGTCGTGGGTGGCCGTGTCGGTCTCCTTCCAGCTCGCGACGGGCGAGTAGCACTTTCCGGTGGTGGTGGGCGAGCTCGGTCCGACGCACTGGTAGTAGTCGGCATAGACGCCGCGGGCGTAGTTCGTATAGTCGCCCACCTGCGTGATGTTGCGGACCATATAGCTGCCCGCATACACGACCTTGATGTCGCCCAGCTTGCCGTTGATGGTCAATGCCGTGTTTTCGAAGCGATCATTGTTGTATGTCGGCGTGTACAGCTGCACCGAGTTGTCCGGCAGGGTCTCTCCGGCCGAGCTCTTGGGCGTGACATAGAAGACGCCGTCGGACTCCATGTTTTGATACGACTGAACCAGCAGTACATTCCAGTCTTCATTGATCTTGTAGAGGGCGCCGACGCGCGCTCCCTGATAGGTGACCGGATTGATGGCGTTGGCGACCAGCGCATTGTTGTTGGCGGTCGGGGTGCCGGGAGGCACGCCGAAGCCCGTGGGATTGCCTCCGGAGCACTGGCCGTTCACCGGAGCGGGCCCTGCCGAGCAACCCGTAGCGTAGCCGGCATAGTGGATGCCGATATCGGTCGGCAATCGGGAGAAGGTGCCGGGCACATTGTTTATGTAGCCGCCCTTGGTATCGCTGTAGATGACGGCGCGAACCGCCAGGGTATCGGCGATCAGCGGCAGGTTGATCATGGCATCGACGTTGCTGCTGGGATCACCGCCGCTGGTATAGGCATAGCCGGCATTGACATCGCCCTCGGTGACGTCGAGCTTGGGCTTGTTCGTGATGTAACGCAGCACCCCGGCCTGGGCGCCGGCGCCGAACAAGGTGCCCTGCGGTCCTTCCAGCACTTCGATGCGCTCGATGTCCGCCGCGTAAACGTCGAGGTTCCGGCCGGGCAGCTGCCCGGACTGATCATCCAGATAGACGGCGACGTTCGGAAAGCTGCCGATGCCGCTCGAGCCCTGGGTCGCGAGAGTCGAGGTCGCCAGGCCGCGCATGAAGATGACGCTTTGCCCGGGTCCGCTGCCCGCCATGGTGACATTGGGCAGGTATTTCACGAACTCGTCGAAGGTGGTGACGCTCAATTGCGAGAGCGTCGCGCCGGTGAGGGCTTGAATCTGAATGGGTACGTCCTGCATGTTCTCCGTTCGCCGCTGCGCGGTGACGGTGATCTCTTGAATCGCGTCGGAATTGGCATCGGCTGCGTCGGATGCCGGCGCGGCGGCATGGGCGAATCCGGCCGACGAGCCGCCGAGAATGACGGCTATCGCATAGGTCAATTTTGAATTCACGGTTCATCCCTCTATGTTTTGTTTCCGGCATTCGGGAGCGTCGCCCGATCAGACCTCAAGGGGCTGATTTGCAGGCCGCCATCGCGGAGTTTTCGCCTGCACGCCTCATGTTAAGTCGGCAGTGTGGGCCGGACTAGCGGTATTGCGACGATATCGGGTCCAGACGCGACGCCCTCGCGACGGCACCGTTGTCTTTATCGAGGCATGGGGGTCGGCGACGGGAGCCGTACGATGACACGGCAGCCCTCCCCCACCACGGCGTCCACATCGATGGTCCCGCCCGCCGCCCGCACGCGCTCGCGGATCTGCGCCAGCCCGAACCGATCCCCGGAGGGCGGCTCGGTTTGGCGCGCATCGAAGCCGATGCCCTCGTCGACCACGGTGATTTCGACCATGATCGGGGAGACGTCGACTTCCACCTCGGCGGAATGCCGCTGGGAGTGCTTGCGGGCGTTCATGAGCAGCTCCCGAACGCAGCGGTAGATCAGCCGCAGGCGGTCGCGGGAGAATTCGGCGCTGCCGTTGACGCGCCATTCCACGCTGAACCCGTATCGGGTCTTGAAGTAGTCGGCGAGCCAACGCAAGGTCTCATCGAGCGAAGCGCGATCGAGTCCCGGGGGTGTCAGATCCTGAATCATCACGCGCAGGCCCTCCTGGGCTTCGCGCGAGGCTTCGGTCGCCTCGTCGAGCAGGATGGACAAGGGCGAGTGACTGGCGTGCATGCGCATGGCCGCCAGCGTCATGCTCTGGCCGGCCAGAACCTGGCCGATGCCGTCGTGCAGGTCGGCCGCCGTTTTTCGGCGCGCGGTCTCCTCGGCGGCGGTGAGCGCACGCGCATACTCGCGCAGCGCCAGATGCTCGTGCGCAAGCTCATCGAGCAACGCGCGTTGCTTCAGCGTCATCAGATTCACGAGCAATGCGCCGCCGCAACCGATCACCAGGAATACATCGATGGAGATGACGACGTCCCGCCAGCCGTCGACATTGGCGAGCTGGCGATAGATGCCCACGCCGTACCCGGCGAAGAACACGACGCCGGTTGCCATGATCACCACCCCAACGTTGGTTGCGCGGCGCGAGAACCGCAGCGCCAGCCAGGCCAGCGGGATGGCGAGGAGCATGGGCTCGACCAGCGGATCCACCGCCCCCCACGGCACGACCGCGAAGAACACGAAAAGAGCGATGACCAGCAGGGAAACCGCCCATCCCTCCCACTGCCGCACCGGAGTCGCGGTGGGTTCGGAGAATCCCAGCAGCAATCCGAACACCATCGGCCCGAACGTGACGATGGTGAGCACCGACGCAAGAATCCACAATCCCACATCCGCCGGCGCCAGCACGGTGCCTGCGGCCTGCGCACCGGTCGCCGCGCCGAGCAAAGCACCGGGCAGGGCACCGGCAATGAGCGCGACGATCCACAGCGGCGAGATCACCAGGGAGAACCGCTCCTGCCTGCGGAACAGCCGCATCATCCGCGCGAGCCCGGCCGGACCCATCGTCGTCAGGATGTTCGCGAGTGCGAAACGCAAAGACATCGACAGCGGAGCGGAGGACTGGACGGTCACCCAGTAGAGGGCCGGCCTGGCGAGCACCTCCCACGACACGATGCCAAGAACGACCAGCGGCCATACGCGCAGCGGCAACAGCATGAATGCCGCGAAGGCGAGCGCATGCGCGGGCCAGATTGCCGCAGATCCCGACACGGATTTCGACAGGTATCCGAGCACGTAGAGCAGCGGGTAGCCCACCATCAACACCCATGCGATGCGCCGATCCAGACGCCACTCGGCGCGCTCCGCCGGCAATTGATTCCGCGTCATGTCAATCCTCTGATTCGTTCACAAAGTATGGCGCAAGTCCTGCAGCGCGAAACCGGACAGCGGCAGATCCAAGCCGCGCAACCATACCATCGCCTTGAAGCTCTCTCCCATTTCGCCCGGCAGCATCAGCTGCCGGGCCTGATTGGCCAGACGCGCGGATAGATGGGCGTCATCGCCCGCCAGGGCGCGCATCTGCTCATCCAACTTGAGCCCGGCCAAGAAATAGCTCTGAGTGGTGAAGCCGCCGAGAATGAAGCCGGCCTCGCGGGAGGCCTCGGCCAGCAGCGTATAGTCCACCCACGCCGTGATGTCCTGCAATCCCGGATTCAGAAACGGATCGCCGTGCGCCCGGTGCCGGAAATGGCACATCAACGTGCCCTCGTGCCGCTCCGGCAAATAGTATTGCGATCTAGGCAGGCCGTAGTCGAACCAGAGCACCGCGCCTGCACCTAGAGATCGGGTGACGCTCTGCGTCCACACCTCGAGCCGCGGGCAGTATTCCGACACATAACCATCGTCCCAGCCACCGCCGGCTTGGCGTAGCCGCGCGCAAGCGTCGGCCAGAGCCTCGCTCGCAGGCCGGGGCTCCCAGGCGAATCGGCCGTCTTCGATCGTCACGCCGAGCTCCACGACCCCCTCGCGATGCCAGCGAAAGCGCCTGACCGGCAACGCGTCCAGCACCTCGTTGGCGAGAATGACACCGTCGAACGCTTCCTCGGGAGGCTCCTCGAGCCATTTCACGCGCCCGTACAGACCCGGCAGGCGCTCCGCGACCAGGCGGCGCTGACGCTCGCGCAAGTCCGCGCTGATCTCGAGAATACAATAGCGATCGGGCAGACACCCGAGAGTCTCTAGGCGCGACAGAATGTCCACCGCGAGACGTCCGCTGCCCGCGCCAATCTCCAAGATGGATCCCCCCTCGAGGGCGTGCAGCACTTCCGCGCACTGGCCCGCGACGCACGCGCCGAACAGCGCAGAAACTTCAGGCGCGGTCGTGAAATCGCCGCCGGCCCCCAATTTGCGGGCACCTGCGCTGTAGTATCCCAAGCCCGGTGCATACAGCGCCGCATCCATGAATCGCTCGAAGGAGAGCCAGCCGCGCGACGCGGCGATCAACGCGGTCAGATGCTCGTGCACGCGCGCGCAGTGCGTTGCTTGTTCGGCGTTCAGCATGAGTTCACGCTGCGGGGGCATTGCGGTATCGTGGCGATGCATGAAACCCAGTATCGAGAATTCGCCGCTGCATGACCAGGTGGTGCTGATCACGGGCGGCGCGCGGCGCGTCGGCGCCGAAATTGCACGGACGCTGCACGCCGCCGGGGCGAACATGCTCATTCATTATCGATCCTCCGCCGCCGCCGCAATCGCCCTCGCGGACCGGTTCAATCTGGCGCGTCCCCATTCCGCGGCGATCCACTCGGCGCACCTGTCGACTCCGGAGGCCCCGGAAAAATTGGTGGCTGCGGCTCTGCTCGAATTCGGACGGCTGGACATTCTGATCAACAACGCGTCGAGCTTTTACCCGACGCCGGTGGGTCAAATCACGCTCCCGCAATGGGATGACCTCATGGACAGCAATTTGAAGGCCCCGTTGTTTCTCTCGCAAGCCGCGGCGCCCGCCCTGGCCAAGCAGCACGGCCTCATCATCAATATGATCGACATTCATGCGCTGCGCCCGCTCAAGGGTCATCCCGTCTACAGCACGGCCAAAGCGGGACTCGCCATGTTGACGCGCGCCTTGGCGCGCGAGCTGGGCCCCGATATTCGAGTCAACGGCATTGCGCCGGGGCCGGTGCTGTGGCCGGAGGGCGACATGGACGAGGCGTTGAAGCGCGAGATCATCGACAAGACGGCGCTCAAGCGTCACGGCACTCCCCAGGACATCGCCCGCACCGCGCTGTTCTTGGCGAAGGATGCGCCCTACATCACCGGCCAGATCATCGCGGTCGACGGCGGCCGCAGCATTTAAATGCGGCTTTTCAATGCGCTTCGCGCAACTTTCAACGGGGTCGAAGCGACCCCGCCTATGAGGTGGGGCCGCCGCGGCCCCGTCAGATCCGGCATTCAGCTCGGCAACTCGAATGAGGTGTTGAGCAATTCGCGCGCGGTTTGAATATCGGCGCCCAAGGGACGATCGTCCGCATAGGGTGGAATGACGGCGCGCACCCTGCGATAGGCCGCATCGGTTTGCGCCGCGCGCGCGAAGGATTGCCGCTGCAATTCGTAGGCCTGTGCCGCGGCCAGCAGTTCGATCGCCACGATCGACTCGGCATTGTCGATGATCTTGAGCAGCTTGAGCGCGCCGGGAGTCGCATGGCTCAAATGGTCCTCCTGCAGCCCCGACGTGACGCCGCCGTCCAAGCTCGCGGGCGCGGCCAGACGGCGGTTGTCAGCCACCAGCGAGGCCGCGGTGTACTGCGCGATCATGAATCCCGAACGCGCACCGTCATCCGACGCCAAGAACGCGGGTAAGCCGCTCACCAGCGGGTTGACCAAGCGGTCCATGCGGCGCTCCGACATGGCGGCCAGCTCCGCGACGGCGATGCCGAGCGAATCCGCCGCCAAGCCCAGCGCCGCACCGACGGCATTCGCGCCGGAGCACGCGCGAGGGTGATCCGCCGTGCCGACCACCACCGGATTGTCCGTCACCGACTGAAGCTCATCGTCCACGACCTGGGCCGCGCGGCAGTGAAGGTCGCGTACGGCGCCGTGAACCTGTGGGATGGCGCGAAGGCTCAACGCATCCTGAGTGCGCCGGCCCGCGCTCTGCCGCAGGATGGCGCTGCCGCTCAACAGGGCACGCAGACGCTGCCCGACCAAGGCAACGCCCGCCGAGACACGCAACCCCAGCGCATCGGCATCGAATACCGCGACCTGGCCATGCAGATTCTCGAAGGTCATTGCCGCGACGACGTCCGCCCAATCGAGCAGGCGCTCTATTCTCAGCAGGGCGAGCGCCGACAGGCCCGTGGCGCAGGGAGTGCCGTTGACGAGGCTCAATCCCTCCTTGGCCTGAAGCACGAGCGCGGCGCGGCCCAGCGGCTCGAGCGCCTCGGCGCCGCTCAACCGCCGGCCGCCCGACCGTGCCCACCCTGCGCCGATCAGCACCAGGGCAATGTGCGCCATATGCGTGAGGTACCCCACCGACCCCGCGGCCGGCACCTCCGGGACGCAGCCGCCGTTCAGCAGCTCGAGCAGCGCCTCGGCCACTGCCGGACGAACGCCGGAGTATCCATGCGCGAAATTGTTGACGGCGGCGGCCATGATGGCGCGCACCTGCGGCGCCTCCAGCGGCGATCCCAGGCCCACGGCATGGCTCATCACGATATTTCGCGACAGCTCGGCCTGTTTGGATTCGCTCACGACGGTATCGCACAGCGCACCCACGCCGGTATTCACGCCATAGGCGCGCACGCCCTGCCGCACGATGGATTCGACGAGTACGCGGGCCGCTTCAATGCGGCGCAGTGCCCCATCCGACAAGTCGAGCGGCGCACCCTCGGCCACCTGGGCCGTTTGCCGCCAGGAAAGGGATCGATCGAGAAGAATCCGTTGCGGCATCGGGCGGCCGTGGGGCGATGCTGCGCCGTCGCTCAAGCTTTGACCGCGCCGGGGCGGGCGCGCCATTGTTCCAGATGGTTGCGGTCTCGTTCGACCACCACGCCCACGTCGCGCGAGCTGCGAATGGCGCCCGGTTTGCTCAAGGAGATGCGCACCCAGGCGACACCGAAGTCCTCGAGGAGGAGCATGGCGACGTGCTCCGCCAGGGTTTCGACCAGGTGAAAACTCGATTCTTCGACGAATGCCAGCACGCGCTTCGCGATCCGCTTGTAATTGATGGTGTCGTGGATGGAGTCGGACAGCGCCGCCTTGGTGATATCGGCGCTTATTTCGACATCGACGATGACGGTCTGCTTGACCTGCCGCTCCCAGTCGAAAATACCGATGATCGCCTCGGTCTTGAGCGCGTGTATGAAGATCTTGTCCATTGAATCGTCCGATCCCCCTAAGCTTCGATACTGCCCAACTCCCAATTCGCGCGCGCCCCGATGGACGCATCCTGGCGCATGCCGGCCGCCAATCGCATGCATCCGGCCAGCGCGATCATTGCCCCGTTGTCGGTGCAGAACTCGGTGCGCGGAAAATACAGTTTCGCGCCCGCGCCCTGTGCGACTTGTGCCAGCCGTTCGCGCAGGCGGACATTGGCCCCAACCCCGCCGGCGATGACCAGGCGCCGATGTCCCGAAAGCTCGAGCGCACGGCGGCATTTCTCGGCGAGGGTCTCGACAACTGCTTCCTGGAAACCGCGCGCAACGTCCGCTCGGATCGCGTCGTCCAAAACGCGGCCCCGCAAGGCTACTAGGGCCGCGGTCTTCAAGCCACTGAAACTGAATTCCAGACCCGGGCGGTCGAGCATGGGCCGCGGGAACACGAAGCGGCCGCTGCGCCCGCTCTCGGCCAGTTTCGCGAGCGCGGCACCCCCGGGGTACGGCAGGCCCATGAGCTTGGCGGTCTTGTCGAAGGCCTCGCCGACGGCATCGTCCAGGGTTTCTCCCAATATCCGGTACCTGCCCAAGGCCGCGACATCCACGAGTTGGGTATGACCGCCCGATACCAGCAAGGCCAGAAATGGAAAACTGGGCGGGTCGGGCTCGAGCAGCGGAGCCAACAAGTGCCCCTCCAAGTGGTGTATGCCGACCGCCGGTTTGCCCCAGGCTGCGCTCAAGGCCGTGGCGAAGCCCGCCCCGACCAGGAGGGCGCCAATGAGACCCGGGCCCGCGGTATAGGCAATCCCGTCGATCGATTCCCTGCCGGACCGGGCATCGCTCAGAACCTCCCGAACCAGAGGCAGGAGCCGCCGAACATGGTCGCGGGATGCCAATTCGGGCACCACGCCCCCGTAGGCTTGGTGCATTGCGATCTGACTGTGCAAGCGATGCGCCAGCAAGCCCAAATCGGCGTCGTAGACGGCCACGGCCGTCTCGTCACAGGAGCTCTCGATGCCCAATACCCGCATAAACGGTCCCCGACCCCTTCAAACCCGCCCAAGCTCCGGCCTTTCACCTAGGCTTTGCCTTTTATAGGGACGCACCTTAGAATGCGCCCCCCTGTCGCCGAATCTCGGCGGCCGCGCCATACATTTGAGGTTTGAATGCCCAGCGTTCGAGTTCGTGAGAATGAGTATTTTGACGCCGCCCTGCGTCGCTTCAAGCGTGCCTGTGAAAAAGCGGGCGTCCTCACCGAGCTCCGGCGACGTGAATTCTACGAGAAGCCCACCCAGGAGCGTAAGCGAAAAAAGGCTGCCGCGGTGAAAAGGCATCTCAAGCGTCTGTCCCGGGAGAATATGCGCGGCGCGGGCGGCCCCCCGCAGAGCCCTCCGGCGGCGCCTCCGGCTCGACCCTCGTACTAGGGGTTGCCCCGGTCTTTGGATGTCTCTCAAAGAGCGAATTACGGATGACATGAAGGCGGCGATGCGCTCCGGTGAAAAGGAGCGGCTCGGAGTCATCCGAATGATCACGTCCGCCATCAAGCAGCGCGAGGTCGACGAGCGAATCACTCTCGACGACGCCCAAGTACTCTCCGTTCTCGAGAAGATGATCAAGCAGCGCAAGGAATCGCTGGTTCAATTCCAAGCCGGCAACCGCCAGGATTTGGTCGACAAGGAAGCCGCCGAAATCACCCTGCTGCAGGGCTACCTGCCTGCCCAATTGAGCGAAGCCGAGATCGACGGCCTCATCAAGGATGCCATTGCCTCGAGCGGCGCGACCGGGATCAAGGACATGGGCAAGGTCATGGCCATCATCAAGTCCAAGGCGCAGGGCCGTGCCGATCTAGGGTCGGTCGGGGCGAAAATCAAAGCCCGCTTGAGCGGTTGACCCCGCGCGGTCCATGGCCGGCCGCATTCCACAGGCGTTCATCGACGAAATCGTCGGGCGCTCCGACATCGTCGAAGTCATCGGCGCACGGGTGCCCCTCAAGAAATCCGGGCGCGAGTTCAAGGCCTGCTGCCCCTTCCACACCGAGAAATCACCCTCGTTCTGGGTGAGCCCCGACAAGCAGTTCTATCATTGCTTCGGCTGCGGAGCGCACGGCACCGTGATCGGCTTTCTCATGCAGTACGAGAAGCTGGACTTCATCGACGCCGTGGCGGACCTCGCGCAACGGGCGGGCCTCGAAGTACCTCGGGAAGCGCAGGGTGCGCGCGATCCCGGCAGCGTCGATCTACACGAAATCATGGGCCGGATCGCGGACTTTTTCGCGCAGAACCTGGCGGACAACGCGCGCGCCCTGAATTACGTGAGCTTGCGCGGAATTGACGCGAAAACCACCTCCATGTTTGCCTTGGGGTTCGCATCCGATTCCTGGGATGCCCTGCTCAAACGCTTTGGGTCGCAGGAGGAAGAACGGCGCCAGATACTGCAGCTCGGCATGATCATCGAACGCGACACGCGCGGCGGCGAACGCACGGCGGGCTTCTACGATCGCTTTCGCGATCGACTGATGTTTCCCATCCGCGATTCGCGCGGGCGCGTCATCGGTTTCGGCGGGAGAATCATCGATCAGGGCGAGCCCAAATACCTGAACTCGCCGGAAACGCCCTTGTTTCACAAGGGGCGCGAACTCTACGGATTGTACGAGGCGCGGCAGGCCAGGGGAGATTTCAAGCGATTGATGATCGTGGAAGGTTATATGGACGTCGTGCGCCTCCATCAAGCCGGCATTACTTATGCGGTGGCCACGCTCGGCACCGCGACCACGCAGGAGCACCTCGGCAAGATCTTCAGATTGACCCGCGAAGTGGTGTTCTGCTTCGACGGCGATCGCGCGGGCCGCCAAGCCGCCTGGCGGGCTCTGGAGAACTCCCTGCCGCTGGCGCAGGACGGACGCGAGCTGAAGTTCATGTTTTTACCCGAGGGGCACGATCCCGATACCCTGGTTGGAGAGGAAGGTTCGGAGGCGTTCGAGAGGCGGTTGAACAGCGCCTTACCTCTCTCGGAATATCTAATCCAGCAACTGATGGCGGACGTGGACCTCAATCATGTGGACGGCCGGGCGAAGCTCAAAGCCCTGGCGGCGCCTCTCTTTGCCCGGATGCCCGAAGGCATCTACCGGGAAATGCTCGCTGAAGGCCTCGCCAAGCGCGTCAGCATGCCCGCGGCGGCGCTCAAAAAGGCCTTTGCAACCGCGGACCCGAAGGGCTCATCCGCGAAGCGGGCACCCGCCGAGCGACCGGAACCCGAAGCCCGGCGGCGCAGTCGTATCAGTGCCGGCCGCGGTAATCTGCTGACGCAAGCCATCACCCTGGTGCTGCATCACCCCACCGCGGCGGCCGCGGTCAAGGACCTGGCGGCCCTCGGGGGAGTCGATAGGCCCGGAATCGCGGTGCTCGAGGAACTGCTCGCTCAGGCGGCCTCCTCCTCCTCCCCCAGCACCGCGGTGCTGCTGGAGCGCTGGCGGGATCTTCCCGAATATGGCCGCCTGACCGAACTGGCCATGGCCGAACCGCTGGTGCCCAGTCCCGAAGCCGCGGGCAAGGAGCTGCAGATGGCCGTTGAGAAGCTGATACAGGAATATGGCCCGGGTCGCCGGACAGACGAATTATTGCGAAAAGCAGAGGAAATGGGCTTGAATTACGACGAAAAGGCCGAATTAAGCTTGCTTCTGCAATCCAGGGGCCGATCCTAAGGCACTCCCTGAGCCTGCGCATGGAAGTGGCTACGGATTGGCCAGAATCGTATACTTGTCGGCTTGCATTGAAATTCCAGATTTTCCAACGAGGCGTCCACCTTGATCAAAAAAGCGCCAGCAGGCACCGCGACTCAAATCGCGGACGAGCGTCAGTCGCAACTGAAGTTATTGATTGCGCGCGGCAAGGAACAGGGCTACCTCACCTACGCTGAAGTCAACGATCACTTGCCGAGCGAGATCGTCGATCCGGAACAGATCGAAGACATCGTCAACATGATCAACGACATGGGCATCCCGGTGTACGAAAAGGCGCCGGACGCCGAGTCGTTGCTGCTGACCGACGCGACCGCGGCACCCGACGAGGAAGCCGTGGAAGAAGCGACGGCGGCACTCGCCAACCTCGACGCGGAGTTCGGGCGCACCACCGATCCCGTGCGCATGTACATGCGCGAAATGGGCACCGTGGAATTGCTGACGCGCGAAGGCGAAATCCGCATCGCGAAGCGCATCGAAGAGGGTTTGGAAGCGGTCAAGATCGCGCTCGGCAGTTATCCGGGCACCTACGATCTGCTGTTGCGGCACTACGAAACCGTCAAGGCCGGCCAGATGCGCCTGGTGGATGTCATCGTGGGCTTCGTCGACCCGAACGCGCCGGATGAGATCGCACAGCCTCAGAATCCCAAGATGATGGCGCTGGAGCGCGAGGAAGCCGCCAACGACGACGACGAGGCGGACGGCGATGAGGACGAAGAGGCCATCGACACGGGCCCGGATCCGGAAGAGGCCGCGAAGCGATTCAGTTCCATCGCCAAGATTCATCACCAGTTCTTGAACGCGCTCGACAAGCTGGGCTCGAAGGATCCCAAGACCCTCAAGATCCGCAAGAAGCTTTGCGGCGAGCTGATGGAATTGAAGCTCTCCCCCAAGATGTTCGATCAGCTGATCGACAATCTGCGCCAGCACGTGACCGAAGTGCGTCTGCTCGAGAAGGAGATCATGTTCCTTTGCATCAAGCAGGCCGGGATGCCGCGCAAGGATTTCATTTCGACCTTCCCGAAGAACGAGACCAGCACGCGCTGGCTCGACAAGCACATCAAGGCCAAGAAGCGCTATTCGGCGCCGCTCGCCAAATTCAAGGATGAAGTGGAGCGCCGCCAGAACAAGCTGAAGGACCTCGAAGGCCTGTTCCACGTGCTGATCAGCGAGATCAAGGAGATCAATCGCGAGGTGTCGATCGGCGAGGCCAAGGCACGGCGCGCCAAGAAAGAGATGGTCGAGGCCAACCTGCGCCTCGTGATCTCCATCGCCAAGAAATACACCAATCGCGGCCTGCAGTTCCTCGACCTCATCCAGGAAGGCAACATCGGTCTGATGAAGGCCGTGGACAAGTTCGAATATAGGCGCGGCTACAAGTTCTCGACCTATGCGACCTGGTGGATTCGCCAGGCCATCACCCGCTCCATCGCCGACCAGGCCCGCACCATCCGAATTCCGGTGCACATGATCGAAACGATCAACAAGCTGAACCGCATTTCACGGCAGATGCTGCAGGAAATGGGACGCGAGCCCACGCCGGAAGAGCTGGCGGTGCGCATGGAGATGCCGGAAGACAAGGTGCGCAAGGTGCTCAAGATCGCCAAGGAGCCCATCTCCATGGAGACGCCGATCGGCGACGACGAGGATTCGCACTTGGGCGATTTCATCGAGGATACCTCGGTATCCTCGCCCATCGACTCGGCGACCACGGAATCCCTGCGTGAAACCACGCACTCCGTACTGGCTCAGCTGACGCCGCGCGAGGCCAAGGTTCTGCGCATGCGTTTCGGCATCGATATGAATACCGACCACACGCTCGAGGAGGTCGGCAAACAGTTCGACGTGACGCGCGAGCGTATACGGCAGATCGAGGCCAAGGCGCTGCGCAAGCTTCGCCACCCCAGCCGCAGCGAGCAGCTGCGCAGCTTCTTAATGGATGACTAGCCGGTAGCGGCGGTTTTCAGAACCTTCGCGGACGAGGTCGCCTCGACCCAGTCAATTCGGCGCGTAGCGCCTAACTACAGATCACCTCGACGGTGAGGTGGCGTTCGCTGCTCAGGGAGTTGGCGACCAGGCAGGAGAGCTCGGCCTTCTCGAGCAATTTCTTGGAGCGTTCGATATCCGCGCCGGCGGGCACATGCAGTTTGGCGTGTGTGTCGAAGCGGGTGAAGCGCATCTTGCCGTCGACCCGGTCCAGGGTGCCTTCGGTGCGCGCCTCGAGGCTGGTCCACGGGAACTTCGACGCCGCGGCAATCGCCCGGAAGCTCAAAGCGAAGCAATCCGCCACGGCCGCCGTCAACAGACCCTCGGGAGACCACTGATTCCCCGGCCCGTCGAACTCCTTCGGCGGCGCCGATTCGATGATCCTGACCCCCTCCGTTGACAGCGGCACGTCTCCGGCGGGGCGCACGGCTGCGTTGACGACGTAGCGATGAGGGAAGGGATGCATCGGCTATTCTCCGCGAAATGGATTCAATAAACGCCCGGAATCAGGCGAGCCCAAGGAACGCCATTAGAGCACCGCCGCTTGCGCCGGGCCGAACAATTTGAGTTCCGGTCCCTGTTCCGTCAGCCTGATCATTCTCTCGAACTTGAGACCGATTTTTTCGAGCACGGCGATCGATCCTGCATTGTCGGGCGCCGTGATGGCGACGATGCGCGGCAGCCGCAGCTCGCTTCTCGCGTGCGCCAGAACCGCAGACGCGGATTCGGCGGCATATCCCTTTGAGCAATGCCGCGAAAGAAACGCGAATCCGACGTCCACGTCGGCGAGGCCGTCGCGCTTGACCAATCCGCAAATCCCGACCGGCGTCGTGTCGCGCAGGCAGGCGGCGTACAGGCCGAAGCCGTATCGTTCATAGCTGTCGATCGGTCCTTTGTCGATGTATTCGCGCGCGTCGGACAGGCTCCGCACTCCCTTGTCGCCGATATATCGAAGGAACGCGTCCTCGTTCAACAGTTCGAGAATGAAGCCGGCGTCGCGAAGCTCGAGTTGGCGCAGCACCAAGCGTCTCGTTTCGATGACGATCGCGCGCAAAGCGATCGAATCGCACGCCGCCGGACTATCGGTGCGGCTCATCCCGCCGCTCGTCGTTGAATGCCGCCAACAGCGACGCGATCTCGCGGGAGTCCGCGCCGGCGGCGGCGGAGAGGCCCTTCACCACGCCTTCCCGGTTGGCGGTGGGATGGTTCTGGCTGATTTTCCATTTGCCCGTCAATCCGGTGATCGAGAACTCGAACCCGACGATCAGAGACAGCATTTTGTCCACATAGGGCGCCGGCGCATCCGCCACCTTCCAGGGCATCGCGCGAGATTTTTCATGCGAATCGGTCAACCGCACGACCAAAGCCCGCAGCCAGGCGGTGTCTTCAACGAAGCGCAAGGTGCCGTGCGCGTGCACTACCGCATAGTCCCACGTCGGAACGACTTCCCCGGTCTCCTTCTTGGACGGATAGAACGACGGCGAGATGTACACCTGCGGTCCCTGGAAAATCGCCAGCGCTTCGGAACCGGCTCGGTACTCCCGCCACAGGGGATTCGCCCGCGCGATGTGGCCGCGCAGCATTCCGTGCGGAGCGGGCTCCGAGGCGGTTTCGACCGGAACGTGATTCGCCACCAGCCCCGACTCACATACGGCGACGAGGGCTGCCAGCGGGCGGGCACGCATCAGCTCGTGCAGAACTTCGGCGCGAGATTCCTTGAAATAGGTGGGTAAGTACACGAATTGTCCTTGGGAGAGGTCTTGTTCAGGCTCAAGACTAATGGTTCCGTCAGGGCGGTGCCAGCGCGGGGTGCCAGCGCAGGGTGCCAGCGCAGGGTGCCGGCGCAGGGTGCCGGCGGCTGCGCCGCGCTCGAGCGGTCCCGGCTCCAATATCGGTGTTTGTCCGATAGCGGGGCAAAGCACATAGTGAAAGCATCGTTCAATGGACCATCGTTGGGGGCGGCGCGTGCAGGTTGATTTCCCGGTGCGGGTGGCGGCGCATCGGTTTGCCGTGCGGGACGGGCGGCTCATCGACCTGAGCGTCAGCGGTGCGCTCATCGAGGCCGAGGTCGATGCGCGGGTGCTGACCCGAGTTCAAGTCATCCTGCTGCTGCCGGCGGTTCCGAGGCATGAAGCCCCAGCGCTCGAAGCCTATGTGGCGCGCAAGCACAGGCACGGCATCGGCGTCGAATGGTGCGAATTCGCACCGCGCGCCGTCAGAGAATTCCTGCGTGACACCGTCAGCGGATCGTTCGCGCTCTACGAGGCGAGCCGCTGGACGGAATTGGAAGTCCGAAATCGGCGAGACGTCTAGCCGGATTTGCAAGATGATACGCGCCCCTGTAGCCACGGCCGCGCAGCCATGTCATTTCAGTTGATCGGTCTCCCCTCCGAGCCGTTTGCTTCCCTATTCACATCAGCCCGCTCACTCGCCGTACAGGGCGTCGTGACCGATTTTCGTGCGCAAATCCGCGCGCCAATGCAAACTTGCCAAGAGGAGGAAACACCGTGACTGAAATAGAAGATACCCACACGGGCGGCTGCCTGTGCGGGGGAGTCCGCTACCTCATCCGCGGAGCGCTGCGCGGGGTCATCGCCTGCCATTGCTCGCAATGCCGCAAGACCAGCGGGCATTACGCGGCCATGACGAGCGCGCCCTCGGCAAACATCGAATTGACCACCGCCGATCGACTGGTCTGGTACAGGTCCTCGGATACGGCCGAGCGCGGTTTCTGCAGCCGCTGCGGCGGCAACGTATTCTGGAAGCAGGCCGGCAGGGATGAGATCAGCGTCACCGCGGGAACGCTCGATACACCCACTCATCTCGCGCTGCAAGAACACATATTTGTCGCGGACAAATCGGACTACTACACTTTGGACGACGACGCCCCCAAGAAGCAGCAGTGGTAAACGAGTAGGTCCGCCATGTGTAGAAGCATCAAGACTCTGTTCAATTTCGAGCCGCCGGTCACGGACGCCGAGATTCGCGCGGCCTCGCTTCAATTCGTCCGCAAGGTCAGCGGATTCACCGCTCCGTCGAAGACCAATGAGCCGGCCTTTCTGCGCGCCGTGGACGAAATCGACGCAGCCTGCCACCGCCTGCTCCTTTCGCTGCAGACCAATGCGCCGGCAAAAAGCAGGGAAGAAGAAGCCGCCAAGGCCCGCATGCGCGGCAGGCGATTTACGGCGATACCCAAGACCGCCGTCTAGCTCAGCCCTAGTGGGCGGCCTGCGGCGGCGCGGCCGCGACGTCGGGCACCTTGCACGCGATCATCATGCTGCGGTCTTCTTCGCTGCCCTTGATGGTTTCATAACCGCGGTTTCCGCAGGCGCGGCCCGCTTTGACGAGGCAGCTCGACCAGCTGTTGAGAAATCCTCCGCACGTGACGACGAAGCCTCGTCGCCCGTCCGCCACGTAGGTCGAGTGCACGCTGCTGCAGGCGGCCAACGAAAGCGCAATGAATACGGAACTCAGCCGCACCAGCGGTTGACGTGACATTTGCATGGTCCTTCCAATCAGTCGATGTTCTGACCGCTAACAATGCGCATGCAACGTTACAGTGACGTTGCAGCGGCGGGCGGCGCGGAGCACGAGCGCGGCAGAGTTCGCCTCGGTATAGTTCCCGCCCACGCCAAGAATCATGTGATGCAGGGAGATGCAGATGACGCGCATTGGTTTCGGAATATCGTCGACGGCGATCTTGCTCGGCGCCGCCGCTTTGGCGCAAAGCGTTCCGGCCGATGATTTGAGCGGCGCGTACCTGGGCGGTAATTTCGGCCGCGCGCGAAGCGCCTACGACACGGGCTTCATCGACGGTCAAATCGCGAGCGCGGCGGCCGAGTCCGGAGACACCGTGGACTTCACCGCGCGCTCGATCCAAAGGATTTCCGATGCCTGGTGGGCCGATACCGGGTATTTCTTCACGCCGTACGTGGGCATCGATGCCGCTTTTTTGCATGTCGGGGAAATGAGATATGTCGCGGGCGGGCGGCTCACCAACCTTTTCGGCAGTCAAACCATCGGCACCGAGAATGAGGTCACCTCGCATGGCCCGGCGTTGTCGTTGATCCTGCGGTTGCCGCTGACGGAGTCCTTTGCCGCCGACCTGCGCCTGGGGGATTACTATGGGAAGGCGAGTTTGGACGACTCGGTCAATGTCGGCTCGCACTCCACCTCCACCTTCGCGTCCAAGAGCAGTTCCAGTCTCTTGGCGGGCGTCGGCGTGTCGTACACCATCGCCGGACACCTGTCGATCAGGCTCGATTATCTGCGCATCGACAAGACCGGCTCCGACGATACCATCGGCAAGTTCAGCGTCGACCTGGCCACGGCCGGAGTGAGCTACACGTTTTGAGAAGCAGTGGCGCTACCCGGATTCCGCTTCATGGCGCCCCTGGCCCAGGTTAAACGGCTTTATCAGCCGTCCACTGTTAGTTAAATATAAGATACTATATTTAATTAGCGTCTTGAATGAGTCAAAAGATTTAAATAACGACCTACCATAATTAAATTTATATTCTTATTTTAACTAGGATTAACCGGATTAGACGGAACACATTTCGGCGAAGTTAAGCACCACCTCCATTTGCCCATCCGATTCCATCCAATTAGGTCTATTACAAGCCCGTTCCATCTGTCCACCGGCTCAGTATTGTGTCGAGCTGCTGCAATGGAGCCTTTGGAGACTGGGGGAGGCAATTCATGGCCATCACTAGAGAGCAAATTAAAGCGGCAAATCGGTGAGCTCGGCGGTTCTGCGCGGAGTGCGGCCAAATCCAAAGCATCACGCGAGAATGGAACGCGCGGCGGCCGCCCCAAGGATAAAGAGGCGGCATAGCTCATCGCGAGTCGACCGGCAGCGCTCGGCCCCAAGCGGCCTGATGCGACCGACCGCTATCGGGGAGCGCAACAGCCAAGCCGAGGGCATACCGAAAGGAAAGAGAGACCCAGCCTGCGGCCTGATCGTTGTGTGCCCATTGCGAAGCCCGAACGAGCCTTCCGTCTTGTGCTTCCATCGTCTTCACGTCGCGCGAGAGTCCGTACCGGCGTGGGCCAATAGCTTATAAAGCCACAGTACCGGCAAGAGACACGTGACCAAGGATGCCGCCGTGGTCTCAATTAGATGGATTGTGAGGTAGGACATCAATTTGTCCGTCGTTGAAGCAGCAGCCGTGTGTGTCCATCCGGATTGCGCTTCCGCTTGGCTGACTACGAAGAACATACCCCAGCAAATTAGGTATCCCAGAAACATGAACGCGAATGGATGCGGCAATCGATGTCTCCTGGCAATTGCGATGATCCCGGTTAATACGATAGGCCAGACTAGGATCAAAACGTGCGCAACACGTAACGCAGCCCGATGGTCAGCGACCGTCAGAGTCACATGTATCTTCCGGTAAGCGATGAGAGTTCTTTTGAAGCCACTTAAGTCTCGGCTTGCTGGTCTGATTTGGCCACCGCTGAGGGCCGAAGCATCAGTTTGCAAAGCCATATTAGCGGCACAATGCTCAGAGGAATTGCGACCGCTACGGACTCGATCCCTCGGTTCATAACAACAGCCAGCAGCTTATCGGTCGGCGTGGCAGCAGTCGTGTGGAGCCAACCTCCCAAGGTGTCCGTCTGGCCAATCAAATAGAAAATGCCGACACATACCAAATAGCCCAGGCAAATGAACGCGAACGGCTGTCGCAAACGACGTCTAACCGCAATGGCCACGATCCCTGTCAATGCAATTGGCCAACTGAGCATAATCGCGTAAACAATGTTGAGCTCGGCACCTGTACCAAACGTCACAGTCACGATCTTGCTCCGATTGAAGGCCGTCCGTGGTCGCTGTCTAGATTACCGCAGGTGACGAACGTCTGCTTCGTGTCAGCAATTGATATAGGGTGAAGGACCGGATTTGGCCCGGCAAATCGCCAGGCAGCGGTCACTCATCCATTAGGCCCATAACGCTGATAAGGGAACGGCGCGAAGATTGTCTGCGAACGAGAGCGTTTGAACTCCATCGTACAAAACAATCCCGTGCTTAAATGCAGATCCAGCAGCGCTGGCCACCGGTTCCAATCCGAGGAAATCGCGACGGGTGACCGACGCGGCCGATTTGACTTCGATACCGACGATTTCACCGGCCGCGTTCTCAAGAACAAAATCGACCTCCAGTTGGTCGCGATCACGGTAGTGAAATAACATGACTCGCTCTTCCGTCCATGCCGACAGCTTGAGAAGTTCCGAGAATACGAAGCTCTCGAGCAGCGTACCGAATAGAGTTCGGTCGGTCCGCAAACGAGATAGGGAATACCCACGCATTGCGGTCAACAGTCCCGAATCGATGAAGTGAAGCTTCGGCGTCTTCACTAGCCTCGACAGCTCGTTACGAGACCACGGCTGAACGCGTTGGACAAGATAGAGTTGCTCCAGCACGCGCACATAATGGTCGGCGGTCTTGTGATCGAGCCCGACGCTGCGGCCAATTTCGGAAAGGTTCGTCAACTGCCCTGCAAATTGCGCCGCGATCTGCAGCACTCGTGGAACTTGATCGGGCTTTGCCAAATTAGAAATTTCAGGAAGATCGCGTTCGAGGATTGATTTGATGTAGGCGCGGTACCAATCCTGGCGCCGGCGTTCACTACGTCGCTTGATAGCCTCCGGATAACCTCCTGCCGTAACCCAATCCGAGAGCTTCTCCGTGGACAGGTCTTCTGCCGTATCGGGAACCGCGCCTCGAAACGAGCCGGCTGATTGGGAATTAAAAGCCGGCTATCTGGGAAAGTGGTGGGCCGCTCACCATCGAATTAACGCGGAAAACGCCTATTTTTATAGGCAAAACGCCAATTCGAGAATGGCAGTTACCCCGAAAGTTACCCCAGCAGTGGCGGCCGCAGAAAGGGCCTCATGCAGCGTCCAATTGCCGCGCCGCGAGAATATCTTTGGGGCCGATCTGCGATCCTCGGGCAGAGACAATCACGCGGCGGCGGACTTGATTCGGCGCACGCTCAGTACCTCGTCGCTCTGCAAAGCTTCGATGGCGTCTTCGTCCACCGCAGTTACGGCAACGGTATCGCCGACAGCATTAAACACCTCGATTGAATAGCCCACTTTGCCGTCGGGGCCAGCATGACGATCGATCAGCCGCACTACATCACCGCGGCGCAATTCGTGTGCAGGTAGATCGCGCGTCAGCGCGACGTCCGTGAAGAGAGTGTAATTCATGTCTTTAGAGCTCCTAATCTGGGATCAGGGTAATGAACTTTGTCACGCCGCTCAAGTATTCGGTCATCCAAATGGTTCGCACACGCAGGGTGCCCGCGCGCTTGCGGTACGAGCAAGTAGCGAGTGAGCTTCTCCGATGCAATATGTGAATCTTCCGGGAGCTTCACGAATTAGATCCTTCCAAAACGGCGTTGAGCAGTATGTGGACATCGAGCCGCGCTGCAATCGGGCCGTCAATCACGTGCGTCTATCTGGAATGCAGCGAGCACTTTGTGTGCCCACGTAACTCCTTATTGATAGATCGCTTACAGCGACAGGGCAGGTAGTCAGACTCCGTTGCTAATTGATTGAGTACCGATGCGGCTTCGGGAAAATCGTTGTCTGCCGTCGCTCGTTTTAACAAAGGGAACGCTAACTGCCGCTTTCCTTCATCGATGAACTGAACGGCGAGGTGATACATTGCTTCTTCGCGGCCAAATTGGGAAATGTCTCTGGACGCGATCGCGCGTCTGAACATGCGCTTCGCAATCGCGGCGTACTTTCTTGTGCCAATGCCGTATTGATAGCAGTAGCCAACATTGACAGCGGCGTCGCCATCGCGCATGTCGGCAGCACGTTTCCACCATTGGAAGGCGAGCGTGGCCTTGCCGGCGTCGCGATATACCGTCGCCAAATTGGACATTGCAGTGGAGTCGCCCGATCTCGCGGCCCGTCGGTACCAACGGATGGCTTGTGCGACGTTACGCTTGGTACCAAGGCCTACATCATAGGCGTAGCCCAGTGATGTCGCGGCCGTACGGTCTCCGCAGTTCGCAGCCCGGAGAAGCCAGGCAACCGCCGCGCGGGGATTTCGTCGAACGATCGACCGTCCCTTCCGGTCTTGAATACCCTCAAATAGATTGAGGCCCAGGTCGGTCATTGCGGATACTTCGCCGGCATCAGCCCGTCGTCCAAGCGATGCGATGTGATCGCGCCAGCTGCGTTTTGTGAGGGATCGGAGCATTGAGAATCCATTCGCACACCGTTCGGTGCATCTTATCGCACGCCCTCAGCGTCCGCTTCGGAGCAACCATTTCGGAGGGGCCTGTGGCTGAAATTGGTGGTCGATACCGACAGAGTCCCCATGCAAGCAGGCCGTTTCAGTTCGACAACGGCAACTAATTCAGTAATGCGGGATACGAAATCGAATTGAGATCCGGCAAGACAAATTAGAGAGGATTACATGCAGTTTTCGCGCTGATTTTACTCATCAAATGGCGCGTCACGGGGGTAACTCCAACAGGACACCTAAAGTTACCCCCAAAGTTACCCCGAAAATGTCCGGCTGCCCCCGATCCTCAGCGATCGTTAGCGACCCTCCTTTGTAGGCCGATTCGAGTTCGATACACCTGTGTTTCCAGTGTTTTGACCCGAATGCCGTCCCTCCCCGATCGTTGCCGATCGTCCCCGACCATCGCAAATTAGTGGGCCCGCTCGGACTCGAACCGAGGACCAAGGGATTCACTTAAGCCCCGCCGTTTCCGGAGGGAGTGGACTATCTCTTCACCCACGTGGGGTGCGGGACGCTCTAGCCTGTCATTAAGCGCAACTGAAGCGCTCAGGTAGTCTCTGCACCTTCCGGTGGTGTACCGCCGGCTTGGCTCAGGGTTGCCAGCAGCTCCAAGCTGTGGAGGTTTCCCTGAATTCATCCCGTCCACTTCGCACCTTGCGATGCGAAGGCACCATTTACTGATGAGTCCCCTGCTCTAACCAACTGAGCTACAGGCCCGACGGCGCGCATCTTATCATAGGGGAGTGACACCCCTACCCCCACTGCCCGAGTTGCCGATCAGCGAGGCCCTGCCCACATTGGCAGGCGCCCTGGCCAGAGGCCGCGCCGTGCTGCTGGAAGCTCCGCCGGGCGCGGGTAAGAGCACCATCGTGCCGCTTTTTTTGCGGGACAGCTCCTGGCTCGAAGGGCAGAAGATCTTGATGCTCGAGCCGCGACGCATTGCGGCGCGCGCCGTCGCCGGCCGCATGGCGCAGCTCCTCGGCGAGCCCGTCGGCCGGCGTGTCGGGTTTCGTACCCGGCTCGAGACGCGGGTGAGCCGCGAGACGCGCATCGAAGTGGTCACCGAGGGCATCCTCACGCGCATGCTTCAGGACGATTCCGGACTGGCCGGCATCGGCTGCGTCATCTTCGACGAATTCCACGAGCGCAGTCTGAATGCCGACTTGGGATTGGCCCTGTGCATCGAGAGTCAGCAGAACTTGCGCGAGGATCTGCGGGTGGTGGTGATGTCGGCTACCCTGGATATGGCGCCCATCGCCAAACTGCTGGGAGACGCCCCCATCGTTGCCGCGCACGGCCGCAGCTTCGAGGTCGCGACCAAGTACGTGGTGCGTCGGCCGGATATTCGTCTCGAGGCGCAAACCGCGCAGGTGGTGCGCGCGGCGCTGCGCGACCACGACGGCGACATCCTGTGTTTCTTGCCGGGCGCGGCCGAGATTCGCCGCGTGCAGCAGGCGCTCGAACAGTCGGGTCTCGATCGCCATATACGCACCCTTCCGCTGTACGGCGATCTCGAGGGGGCGGCGCAGGACGCGGCGCTCAAACCGGCGCCGCCGGGACAGCGCAAGATCGTGCTGGCCACCAGCATTGCCGAGACCAGCCTGACCATCGAAGGGATTCGGGTGGTCGTCGATTCGGGATTGCGGCGCTACGCGGAGTTCGATCCGGCAACCGGCATGAGCCGTCTGGTCACCACCAAGGTGTCTCAGGCCGCGGCGGATCAGCGCCGCGGACGCGCCGGGCGTCTCTCCGCCGGCCACTGCTACCGCCTGTGGTCGGAGGGCACTCAGGCGTCGCTTGCGCCCCAAACGGCTCCGGAAATCCTGCACGCGGATCTCGCACCCTTGGCGCTGGAACTGGCCTGTTGGGGCGCCGTCGACGCCGCGAACCTCTCCTGGCTCGATCCCCCGCCCGCGGCGCCGCTGGCGCAGGCACGCGATCTGCTCCGTCAGCTCGAGGCCATCGACTCCGCCGGACGCGTCACGCAGCACGGCAGAACGCTGTCGAAGCTCGGAACGCATCCGCGGCTCGGGCACATGTTGGTCAAGGCCCGTGCGAATGGCGCGCCTCGGCTGGCATGCGATCTTGCGGCCATCCTGGGCGAGCGCGACATCCTGCGCGCCGCCGCCGGCGCGCGCGACGTGGATCTTCGGTTGCGAGTGGCGGTGCTGCGCGGAGACGTCCGCGACCTGCCGCCGGGAATCACGGTCGATAACCGCGCCCTGATCCAGGCGCAGCGCAGCTCCGGGCATTGGCAGCGCGACTTCGCGCGCAGCAGCCCCGATACGGCGGATCCGCACGACTCGACCGGGATATTGTTGGCTTGGGCCTATCCGGATCGCATCGGTCGGGCGCGCGGCGACGGCGGACGTTACTTGCTGGCGAACGGCCGGGGCGCACGCTTCGGGGAACCTCAAGCGCTGTCCAAAGCCGAATACATCGTCGCGGCCGAACTGGACGGGGACGAACGCGAGGCGCGGATTTTTCTCGCCGCTCCCGTGACTCCCGAGGATCTCGAGGAACATTTCGCCGCGCAAATTCAGGATCGTGCCGAAATCGTCTGGGATGACCGCGAGCAGGTGATTCGCGCGCGGCGCGAGCGCCGATTGGGCGCCTTGACGTTGGAATCGGCCGACATTCGCGATCCCGACAGCCAGGCGCTGCAAAATGCCGCGCTTGCGGGCCTTCGGCAACTGGGCATCGCCGGCCTGCCGTGGACTCCGGAATTGCGGCAGTGGCAGGCACGAGTCATGTTGATGCGGCAATTCGAGGTCCCTACGCCCGAGCCTTGGCCCGACCTCAGCGATGCGGCGCTGGCCGCGACTCTCGAGGAGTGGGCACCCCCCTGGATTTCCGGTTTCACCCGTCGCGAACATTTCGCACGCATGGATCTGGGGAATGCCTTGCGGTCCCGTTTGAGCTACTCGCAAGGCGCGATTCTCGATCGGGAGGCGCCGACTCATTTCACCGTCCCCAGCGGTTCGCATGTGCCCATCGACTATTTGGACGGCGAGATACCGACCTTGTCGGTGCGGCTGCAGGAAATGTTCGGATTGCACCAGACACCGAGCGTCGCCGCCGGCCGTTTACCGCTCCTGTTGAAGCTGCTGTCGCCGGCGCGGCGCCCGGTACAGATCACGCGGGATCTCGTGAGTTTCTGGAATCGCGGATACCATGACGTCAAAAAGGACTTGAAGGGTCGATACCCGAAACACTACTGGCCGGAGGATCCTTACACCGCGGAGCCCACACGGCGGGCGCGGCCTCGCAAGACTCCATGAAAGATTACAGCAGCCATTTTCGCGAGCTCGTCGAGTTGCAGCTGCCCGACGATTCGAGAATACTCATGCCGCGCGGCGGACAGGACATGATGATTCTCGCGAGTTGGCGCTTATCCACCGACCTGTATCGTGCGAGCAAGCGGTCCCGGATGATCCGCATCGTGATCTCCGAGGAGGCGATTTCGGACTACGCCCGCGGCAGCGACGGCGAGCGGCTCGCGAGCGACGAGCGATTTGCGGCTTGGCTCAAGGGCCAGTTGAGCGCCTTCGATCCCGATCATGATTCGCCGCTCGGCGTCGAGCCGCCGGCCGTGACGTGGCCGGTCAATACTTTGGCATTGAACGGCTGAGGAGCCGGCCGAGGCATCCGCATGCATACCCGTGAATTGTTCGATGCACCGCCTTCCGATACGCGCAGCGAGTCCCTCGCCCAGGGTGCCTGGTTGCTGCACGGGTTTGCACACGACGCGGCTCGAGCGTTGCTGGCGGCCGTCGATTCCATCGAGGCCGCCGCACCCTTCCGCCACCTCGTGACGCCCGGCGGCTTTCGCATGTCCGTGGCCATGACCAACTGCGGCAGGCTCGGGTGGGTGAGCGATCAGCACGGTTACCGCTACGATGCCTTGGATCCTCTGAGCGGCCGGCCTTGGCCGCCGATGCCGCCGGTATTTCTGCACGTGGCGGAAACGGCGGCGCAGGCGGGCGGATTTTCGGGATTCAGACCCGACGCGTGCCTGCTCAACCGCTACGAGCCCGGTACGCGGCTCACGCTGCACCAGGACAAGGACGAGCGCGATTTTACCGCCCCCATCGTTTCGGTTTCGCTGGGCCTGCCGGCGGTATTCCTGTTCGGCGGCAACGCCCGCAAGGATAGGCAGCGGCGAGTAGCCCTGCAGCATGGCGACGTCGTGGTTTGGGGAGGTCCTGCACGCCTGTTCCACCACGGCGTACTGACGCTCAAAGACGGCCATCACGACCTGTTGGGCCCCCGGCGCTTGAATCTGACCTTCCGCCGCGCGGGTTGATTCGACGGCCTTGCGACGGTTCCTCGGCTCAGGCCGAACCGCGCTCCGCCGCCTCGATCCCCGGTGTACGCCAGCCGCTGCGCACACCCCAGAAGTAGAAGAACAGCGCGGCCAGGGCGACACACAGTTGATCCCAACCGTACTTGATGTGGTCGGTCCCTTCGAACTCCTTGCTGCCCGCCCAGGAGAGGGCGGTGATCGCCAGCAGGTAGCAGAGCAGCCACCAAGAAGCACGTAGATGCCGGTCGAAGTTGGGCCAGCCCTGCTTGCCCTGGTAGTAGAAATACACGGGCATGGGCAGGATCAGCAGCAGCATGATCTCGCCGGTGTGCGGCCAACGCGCCCAGAACAGCATGAGCGTGGCGAGCACGAAGGCGATTGGCGCGAGCACGGGCAGGCCCGGTACGCGCAGCGGCCGATGCAGATTGGGCGCCGTGCGCCTAAGCACCATGACGCTGATCGGCACCACGAGGTAGGTGATGATGGTGGCCACCGAGATCACGGCCGCGAGCTTCCCCCAGCCGCGGAAAAAGAACAAAAAGATGAAGGACACGAGCAGATTGAACCACATGGCCGGCCGCGGTATTCCGAAGCGTGGATGCACCCGCCCCAGCACCTCGGGCACGGTGGCGCTCCGCTCCATGGCGTAGATCATGCGGGCGGTGGTGGCGGTGTAAGTCGTGCCCGTGCCGCTCGGACTCACGAAGGCATCGGCGTAGAGCAGCAAGGCGAGCCAGTTGAGATTGAGCGCGAGCGCCAGCTGCGCGAAGGGCGAGCTGTATTCCAACCCTCCCCAGCCTTCGTGCAGATGATCGGGCGCCACGGAGCCCAAGAAGGCGACCTGGAGCAGCAAGTAGACCACGGTGCTCAGCGCGATCGAGCCGAAGATCGCAAAGGGCACGCTGCGCCCGGGGTTGCGGGCCTCGCCCGCCAGATTCACCGGGCTCTGGAAGCCGTTGTAGCTGAAGACGATGCCGCTGGTCGCGACCGCGGTGAGAATGGCGGCGACGTTCCCGACATGCGGGCCGCCGTGGATGCCCACGTGGAAATTCTCCCAGTGAAAGCCGGTGCACATCAGCGCCACGGCGGTGGCCGCCGGCACGATCAGCTTGAAAAAGGTGATGGCGCTGTTGGCATTGGCAAAGACCTTGACGCTCCAGAAATTGAGCAGGAAATAAATCACGACCAACACGGCGGAAATGGACAGGCCGGGCTTGCTCAGCTCGCCCTGACCGTTGGGTTGGTGAACATACAGGTCCTGCGCCCAGGTCCACGGCCAGGAGCTCATGTACTGCACCGAGGCCTCGGCCTCCACCGGGATCACCGAGACGATGGCGATCCAAGCGGCCCAGCCGGCGACGAAGCCCACCAGCGAGCCATGCGAATAGTGGCCATAGCGCACCGCTCCCCCGGATTCCGGAAACATGGCCCCGAGCTCGGCATAGGTGAACGCGACGAAGAGAATGATCACCGCCCCGATGATCCAGGAATAGACCGCGCCGGGCCCTGCCAGCTGGGCGGCCCGCCAGGCGCCGAACAGCCAGCCGGATCCGATGATGGACCCCAAGCCGGTGAACATCAGAGCGATTGCTCCGACTTCGCGACGAATCGCACTTTCATTGGACATGCGTCATTCTCCCTGTGCCGACTGTAGCGACTCGGCACGGTCTGCGCCATGCCGATATCGGCCAAGGAATCGACAATGCCGGGTGATCCCGATGGAAAGAACAGCTGGCTGCGCCGTCGAATCTTCAATCCTCTCCTGGCCTTACTGAGCCAGGGAATAGCGCCGGATCGATTGGCGCTGTGCGTGGCCATCGGAGTGGTGGTGGGCAATGTGCCCATCCTCGGCATCTCTACCATTCTTTGCGCGGCGATCGCGCTCGCATTTCGATTGAATCTGCCGGCGATTCAGATCGTCCAGGCCGCCATGGCGCCCACGCAGATTCTGTTGATCATTCCCTTCGTCCGCCTGGGCGAATGGATCGTGCACGCCCCTCGCCAATCGGTCTCGATCAAGGAGTGGCTCGCACTGTTGCAGCAGGGCGCAGGTTTCGCCGCGGCCGCGCTCCGCGACGCGATTTTTCACGCGGGATTCGCCTGGGCGCTGATCGCCCCATTTGCCGTTTTCTTGTTCTACAAGCTATTGACGCCGGTCTTCGCGCGCGCCGCGGCACGGGGTAAACCCGCTCCCTGACTGGGAGCCTGTCTAAGTATCCCCGGGGCCGGCCGATCAGGTGTCCGCTTCACATCCGTGTTCGCACCGGTCACGTTCGATTTGCAGAGTCGCGTGATGGATCTTGAAGCGGCGCTTCAGATTGGGCGTGAGGGAGTTCAGCAACGCATCCTCGGCACCCCGATCCGGCACCACGAGGTGCGCCGTCAGTGCGACGTTGGTGGTGCTGAGTGCCCAAATGTGCAAGTCATGCACGTCGGTCACTCCCCGCTGATCGGCGAGGTAGGACATGACGGCCTCCGAGTTGACGCTGGCCGGGACGCCGTCGAGCGACAAGTGCAGCGAATCCCGCAGCAATCCCCAGGTACTCGCCAAAATTGCGGCGACGATCAAAAGGCTGACGATGGGATCCAGCCGGCTCCAGCCGGTGTATAGAATGATCGCGC